>JAABUN010001297.1_pt1 | contig 56750 bp, 62 predicted proteins | sample 5559311 | NCBI WGS metagenome assembly JAABUN01 (sample SAMN10711877, study PRJNA513370) | rock metagenome | isolation source: Antarctica rocks | place: Antarctica: Victoria Land, Siegfried Peak sud
GGGGCCGCACGCACCTGGGCGTAGAGGGCGGACACCTGCCGGCGGAAGTCTGCGGTGGCCAGGGCTGTGGTGACGGCACCGCTACCGGTGGAGCCGCTCACTTGTCCACGTCCCCCACGACGAAGAACGTCGAGCCGAGGATCGCCACCATGTCGGCCACCAGGCACCCCGGCAGGAGCTCGCTGAGCACCTGCACGTTGTTGAACGAGGCCGAGCGCAGCTTGAGCCGCCAGGGAGTCTTGTCCCCCCGCGAGACGAGGTAGTACCCGTTGATGCCGAGCGGGTTCTCCGTCCAGGTGTAGCGATGCCCCTGCGGCACCCTCAGCACCTTGGGCAGACGGACGTTCACAGGCCCCTGCGGCAGATGCCGGAGCCGATCCGCGCACTCCTGCGCCAGGTCGAGGCTGACCTGCACCTGCTCCAGCAGGCACTCCAGGCGGGACAGGCAGTCCCCGGCGGTCCGCGTCACCACCCGGCCGGGCCCGCCGGGGCCGAACAGCTCGCCGTAGGCCAGGTACGGCTGGTCCCGGCGCAGGTCGAGGTCGACGCCGCTGGCACGGGCGACCGGTCCGCTCACCCCGTACGCGTGCACCTGCTCGGGCGTCAGGACCCCCACCCCGGCGGTACGGGCACGCAGGATCTCGTTGCCCACCAGCAGGCCCTCGATCCGCGACATGCCCTTGCGGACAGCGGTGACGGCCTCGTCGACCCGGCCCGTCCAGCCTGCGGGAAGGTCCTCCTTCAACCCGCCGACGCGGTTGAACATGAAGTGCATCCGGCCACCGGAGATCTCCTCCATCACCGCCTGCAGCTGCTCGCGCTCGGTGAACGCGTAGAACACCGGCGTGATGGCGCCCAGCTCGAGCGGGTAGGACCCCAGGAACATGAGGTGGCTGAGCACCCGGTTCAGCTCGGCCAGCAACGTCCGCGTCCAGGTCGCCCGCTCGGGCACCTCCATCCCCAGCAGGTGCTCGGCGCCCAGGACCACGCCGAGTTCGTTGGAGAAGGCGGAGAGCCAGTCGTGCCGGTTGGCCAGCACGATGATCTGGCGGTAGTCGCGGGCCTCGAACAGCTTCTCCGCGCCCCGGTGCATGTACCCCACGATGGGCTCCGCGGAGACGATGAGCTCACCGTCCAGCACCAGGCGCAGCCGCAGCACGCCGTGCGTGGCGGGGTGCTGCGGCCCGATGTTGAGGACCATCTCCTGGGTAGGCAGGTCCCGCCCGGTGCCGGCCACGTGGCCGGAGCCCGCGCCGAGCCCCACCACGATCTGCTGCGCTGCGTTCTCCGGCACGGTCGAAGTCTGCCACCGGCATGGCAAGATCGGGTCACAGCACCCGACACCACCCGCGCAGGAGCAGAGGGAGCCACTGTGGACGCACCCGGCACCCACGATCCGTTCAACCCTTCGGACGTCGTCTGGACGCCGGTCTCGCCACGGCTGATCACGGTCCGGCTGATCGGCACGGGCATCTTCGCCGCCGTGTCCCTCATCCCCCTGGTCGTGGCGGGGGTGCTTGTGAGCACCTGGTGGATCTGGTCGATCGTCGCCGCGTGGGTCGCGCTCTGCGCCTGGTGGCTGCTGGTGATCCCGCGCCAGGTCCGCTCGTGGGGCTACGCCGAGCGTGAGGACGACCTGCTGATCAAGCACGGGGTGATGGCCCGCGAGCTGGTCGTCGTCCCCTACGGCCGGATGCAGTTCGTCGACGTCCAGGCCGGCCCCATCGACCGCGCCTTCGACCTGGCCAAGGTCCAGCTGCACACCGCATCGTCCGGCACCGACGCCGCGATCCCCGGCCTGACCCCCGCGGAGGCGGCCCGGTTGCGTGACCGGCTGGCCTCGCGCGGTGAGGCCCGGCTGGCGGGGCTGTGAGCCAGCCGGGCCCGTCGCCGCTCTCGCCCGAGGTCGATGTAGCGGTTGCGGAGGCGGCGGCGGATGCTGCTCCCTCGGACGAGTCGGGCTGGCACCGGCTGCACAAGGTGACGCCGGTGCTCAAGGGCTGGAAGATCATCGCCTTCGCGCTGGTCTTCTTCACCCAGCAGCGGGGGGACGACCTGCTCTCGGGCCGCGGGGTCCCCGGCGGCAAGGAGGTGCTGATCACGCTCGGGCTGCTCGCCCTGTTCGGGGCGCTGGCCGCGGTCTGGGCCTTCTTGTCCTGGCGGATGACCCGCTACCGCGTGGACCAGGACGTCCTGCAGCTGCACTCGGGGGTGCTGTTCCGCCAGCAGCGGCAGGCACGTCTGGACCGGCTCCAGGCCGTCGACGTGGTGCAGCCGCTGCTGGGCCGCTTCCTCGGCCTGAGCGAGCTGAAGCTGGAGGTCGCGGGCGGTGCCGGCTCCGACGTCAAGCTGGCCTACCTGCGCGCCGAGGACGCGCAGCGGCTGCGCAACGTGCTGCTGGCCCGGGCCGCGGGGGTGCGGTACGACGGCGAGGCGCCCCTCGCCCCGGAGGACCAGCTGGTCAGCCTGCCGGTCGATCGGTTGGTCTGGTCGCTGGTGCGCTCGGGTGCCACGCTCGCGCTGGTCCTGGCCGTCGTCGGGCTCGTGCTGGCTGCCTTCGTGCGCACGGAGGCGCTCTTCGTGGTGGTGCCGGTGGTGCTGGGGGTGCTGTCCGGCTACTGGGGCCAGTTCAGCCGGGGCTTCAACTTCGAGGTCGCCTCCTCCCCGGACGGGCTGCGGCTGCGTCACGGCCTGCTGGAGACGCGCTCCCAAACTGTGCCGCCGGGGCGGGTGCAGGCCGTGCAGCTGACCCAGCCGCTGCTCTGGCGCGGCCCCGACTGGTGGAAGCTGCAGGTCAACGTCGCGGGATACGGGGTCAGCGGCGAGGGTCAGCAGTCCGAGACCGTGCTGATCCCGGTGGCCACGCGTTCGGAGGCCTATCTGGTGCTGTCCCGGATCCTCCCCGACCTGGGTCACCCGGATCCGCTCGCCCTGCTGGAGGCGGGCCTGACAGGCGCCGCAGCAGCAGGGGCAGAGTCGGGCACCGGCGTGGACCCCGCCGGATTCGTCTGCGCTCCGCGGCGCTCGCGCTGGCTCGACCCGGTGTCGTGGCGCAGGCACGGGGTGGCGGTCAGCAGCCGGGCGCTGCTGCTGCGCTCGGGCCGGGTTCGTCGTCAGCTGGTGATCGTGCCGCACGAGCGGACCCAGAGCCTGAACGTCTTCCAGGGGCCGATCCAGCGCCGGCTGCGGCTCGCCAGCCTGGTGGCGCACAGCACCGCCGGACCGGTGTCGCCGCGCGTGGACCACCTGGACGCCGGGACCGCGGGCCTGCTGCTGATGGAGCAGGCCGAACGGGCCCGTCAGGCCCGGGCCGCCAGCGGTCCGGAGCGGTGGATGGACACCAAGACGCCCTGACCGGCGACGACCGCCCACAGCAGCGAGTCTGGCTGCGCGGCCACCGGCACGGGCCTGACCGGGCCGGCCGGTCCTACAGCCGGGACAGCACCACCGTGGACCGGGTCTGCTTGATCCCCTCATGGTCGCGCACGGTCTCCAGCACGCGCTCGAAGTGGGTCATGTCGGCGGCCCGGACGTGCAGCAAGGCGTCAGCGTCGCCGGTGACGGTGAATGCAGCCTCCACCTCCGGGATGTCGGCGACCATGGTCCGGATCCGGGCCGGGGAGACGCGACCCTCGCAGAACACCTCGACGAACGCCTCGACTGTCCACCCGAGTGCCGCCGGATCGACGACGGCGGTGAAGGCGCGCACCACCCCGTCGGCACGGAGCCGGTCCACCCGGCGCTTGACGGCGGGGGCGCTCAGTCCGACCTCGGCGCCGACCACGGCGAAGCTACGCCGGGAGTCCTCCAACAGCGAAGCAATGATTCGCTGGTCTGTAGCGTCAATACGCAACACATCGGTCCTTCCACGGCGGTAATCAGCCTTGATCGATAGTTGGGCGCATCATACGCTCAACGACATGACATCCCTGGCCCGCCACTACCTGATGTGTGCCCCGCGTCACTTCGAGGTCGTGTACTCGATCAACCCGTGGATGGACACCAGCACGCCGGTCGACGCCGACCGTGCCGTGGCGCAGTGGTCGACCCTGGTGGAGACCTACCGGGCGCTCGGGCACCGGGTGGACCTGCTGGACCCGGTGCAAGGTCTGCCGGACATGGTGTTCGCCGCGAACGGGGCGACAGTCGTGGACGGTCACGTCCTGGGCGCGAGCTTCGCCAACCCCCAGCGCGCCGGCGAGGCCGCTCATCACCTGGCGTGGCACACCGAGCACGCAGCCGAGCTGGGCTGGGAAGAGGTGGTGGTGCCGCAGCACGTGAACGAGGCAGAGGGTGACTTCGCCGTGACCGGGGACGTGGTGCTGGCCGGCTACGGCTTCCGCACCGACCCGCGGGCGCACGCCGAGCTGGGCGACACTGTCGGCAAGCCGGTTGTCTCCCTCCGCCTGGTCGACCCTCGCTACTACCACCTTGATGTGGCGCTCTGCGTCCTGGACGACACCCCCGGGAGCTCCCAGATCGCCTGGTACCCGTCTGCTTTCAGCCCCGGCAGCCAGCGGATCGTACGTCGTCTCTTCCCCGAGGCCATCGAGGTGGCCGACGTGGACGCCGAGGTGCTGGGGCTGAATGCCGTCTCCGACGGCCGCAACGTGGTGCTGCCCGCAAAGGCGGAGAAGTTCGCTGCCCAGCTGGCGGAGGTCGGGTTCACCCCCGTCCCGGTCGACCTGTCCGAGCTGTTCAAGGGCGGCGGCAGCGTCAAGTGCTGCACCCAGGAGCTGCGTCCCGCTCTGTGACGGACGTGCGGTTGGTGAGCGTCCGCAGGGCTCGCTCGGCATCCTCGCCCGCGGCCGACAGCAGCCAGCCGAAGCCGCCCAGCCCGTCGGGGTCCAGCAGCACCGATGCTTCACCGGCTCTGGACAAGTCCGCCAGGTAACCGGTCGGGTCCGTCCGGGCTCGACCGGCCTCGGGCCGCCGGCCCGACACCCCCAGAGCGCGCAGTGCCGCCTGCTGGGACGTGCGACCCGTCGTCAGGCCTGGATGGCTCGACCGCAGCGCGGCAGCGACTGAGTCCAGGGCCACGTGGGCGGTGAGGTCGTGGCGCCCGTCCGGCACCGGCGCGCAGGCGCGGCCCGAACGAAAGCCGGTCAGGCTCCCGGCGTGCGGGCGCGAGCCGAGGGTGTGCTCGTAGTCCACCGCCAGTGCGAGCCCGTCGCCCCCGAGGCCGGCGCTGACCATCGCGACCCACACCTCGTCACGCGCGCGCCCGACCTCCACCCGTTGCCCCGGTTCGTACGGCCCGGACCACCAGCTCCGGCACCAGGCCAGGTCCGCCGGGGTGGGCTCCGCACCGAGCTCCTCGCTCCCGGTGCTGCTGACGCGGACCATGCGCAGACCGCCCTCGCCGTCAGCCTGCAGGACGGGGCAGGGCGCCACGTCCAGCAGCTCCCAGCCGAGCAGCAGGGTCGGGGCCGTGGGTGCGGGCACGGTCGTGGCCCAGCCGACGCGCGACGGCAGCTGGGGTGGCCGGGCGCACAGGTCCACCGCCACCAGCTCGAGGTCCTGGGCGTCGGGTACGGCGGACACGGCCGCGAGCAGCTCCCCGCGGCCTGCTCCCACGTCCACCACCCGGCGGCACCCGGCCAGCTGGGCCAGCCGCACCAGGGCGGCCGCGAGCAGCCCACCCTGCGAGGTGTGCGCGGCGGTGGCGAAGTGCCCTGCCGGCCCCTCGGGGCGCAGGTAGAAGCCCTCGGACCCGTACAGCGCCTGCTGCCAGGCCTGATCCCAGGGTGCGAACCGGGGCGCCTCGGCGCTCGGCCCGTCGGTCGGCAGCCTCACGCGCGCCGGAGCACCACGGCCACATCGGTCACCGTGAACAGGAACTGGTCCGCCTCGGCCAGCCGGTGCAGCCCGTCGAACCAGCCGGTCGCTCGCCGTGCCAGCTCTGGCTCCCCAGACGCCGCCGCGAGCATCCCGACGGCCACCTTGTAGGCCACCGAGCCGTCGTCGAAGCGCCGGTGCGGGTCGGCCCAAGAGTCGACGCGCAGCACGTCGAACGGCGCTCCACGACCGCCGCTCGCATCGGCCAGGGCGGGAAGCTTTCGGCCCATGAAACCGTCCGCGCGGTCGACCCAGGTGGGCACGGTGGCCACGAAGAGGTCGACCAGCCGGCGGGTCAGGGCGTCGTCGGTGCTGGTGAACAGCGAGGTGTCCCAGTCGCTGTGGGCCAGTACGAGCAGCCCTCCCGGGCGCAGCACCCGGTGCACCTCGCCCAGGTGGGCCACCGGGTCGGCCAGGTGCTCGACGGTGTTGAGGCTGGTGACCCGGTCCAGGCTCGCGTCCGGCAGTGGCAGGCCGTGGTCGAGGTCGACGATGCGGCTGCTGACCCTGCGGTCGTGCAGCAGGTCGTCGTCCAGGTTCGAGGCGTGGTCCAGGGCGTGCACGAGGGCGGGTTCGTAGGCGAGCAGCTGGCGCACCGTACGCCCGGTGCCGCAGCCCAGGTCAGCCACCTGCAGCCCGGGCTCTTCCAGCCGCGCCAGCTGAGCGATCCGTGCGTGCCGTCCCATGGTCGTGAATCTACTGCTGTGCACAGGGCGCGGACGACTGCTGCGACGACGGCGGTGCAGGCCCCCGCCGGTGGCCATCGTCCGCGCGCTGTGCCCGCCACGAGGGGCGCATAGGGTGAAACGCGTGAGCGAGACGACCTCCAGCAGCATGCGGCCCGGCCGCCGACCGGGCCGGCTCGGCGTCGGGGTGATCGGCGCGGGACGTGTGGGGGCGGTGCTGGCGAGCGCCCTGCGCCAGGCCGGGCACGCCGTGGTGGGCGCGACCGCGGTGTCGGCGGCCTCGCGCGAGCGTGTCGAGGTGATGCTCCCCGGCGTGCCGGTGCTGGAGGTCGCCGACGTCGTCGAGCGCTCGGAGCTGGTGCTCGTCACGGTTCCCGACGATGCGCTGGCCGACCTGGTCGCGGGTGTCGCGGCCACCCAGGGCTGGCGGCCGGGGCAGCTCGTCGCCCACACCAGCGGTCGGCACGGCATCGCCGTCCTGGACCCGGCGCTGAGGCAGGGGGCGATCCCGCTGGCGCTGCACCCCGCGATGACCTTCTCGGGCACAAGCCTGGACCTCACCCGCCTCACGGACTGCTGCTTCGGGGTGACCGCCCCGGGCCCGGTGCTGCCGGTGGCGCAGGCGCTGGTGGTGGAGATGGGAGCCGAGCCGGTGGTCGTGCCCGAGCAGGCCCGCGGGCTGTACCACGCTGCTCTCGCCCACGGCTCGAACCACCTGGTCACGTTGGTGGCCCAGGCGCTGGACCTGCTCAGCGAGGCGGGCATCGAGGAACCCGCTCGCGTCCTGGGCCCGTTGCTGCACGCCTCGCTCGACAACGCCCTCCGTCGCGGCGACCTGGCTCTGACCGGGCCGGTGGCGCGCGGCGACGCCGGAACCGTCGCCGCCCACCTGCGGGTGCTGGCCGAGGTGGAGGCCGGCGGCGGGGCCGCGGACGTGCTGGCGGCCTACCGGGCGATGGCCCGAGCCACCGCTGAGCGGGCCATCGCCTCGGGAGGTCTGCAGGCGGAGGCGGCGCAGGCGCTGCTGGCTGCCCTGGCCGACCGACCCGGCGCACCGGGTGCGTCCGCGGGTGAGCGGTAGCGTTGACGCCTGTGACCGGAACCGACACAGCCACCGCCACGGGCCGTCCCACGCTGGTCCGCACCCGCGCCGAGCTGCAGTCGGCGCGCGAGCGCCTGGCCGGGCCGGTGGCGGTGGTGATGACCATGGGCGCGCTGCACGAGGGGCACGCCACCCTGGTGCGGGAGGCGCGCACGCGGGCGCAGTCGGTGATCGTGACGATCTTCCTGAACCCGCTGCAGTTCGGGGCGGGCGAGGACCTGGCCAAGTACCCGCGCACGATCGACCGCGACCTCGAGCTGCTGGGGCACGAGGGTGTCGACCTGGTCTTCGCGCCGGCGCCGGGCGCGGTGTATCCCGACGGTGACCCAGGGGTGCTCGTCAGCGCGGGCAGGCTCGGTGCGGTGCTCGAGGGTGCCTCCCGCGCGGGACACTTCGACGGGGTGCTGACGGTCGTGGCCAAGCTGCTGCACCTCACGCGGCCGGACCTGGCCTACTTCGGCCAGAAGGACGCCCAGCAGCTGCTGCTGATCCAGCGCATGGCCCGGGACCTGGACTTCCCGACCGAGGTCGTCGCCGTCCCCACCGTGCGCGAGCCCGACGGCCTGGCGATGAGCAGCCGCAACACCTACCTCACCGACTTCGACCGCGAGGTCGCCCTGACCCTGGTGCGCTCGCTCGAGGCCGGCGCCGCCGCAGCGGGGGAGGGCGCGAGCGCCGTGCGGCGTGCCGCCCGGGACGTGCTGGTGCGTGAACCGCTTTGCCGGGTGGACTATCTCGCTCTGGTGCACCCCAAGAGCCTGGACGACGTGCCCGAGTGGTACTCCGGCGACGCGCTGCTCGCCCTCGCCGCCCGGGTGGGCTCGACCCGGCTGATCGACAACGTCCCCCTCGTGCTGGGCGCCGTTCGATGATCGCGCTATGAGGGGCACCGCCTCCGGGCTGGAGGTGGCCCGCCGGCTGGGCGCGCCGACCCCTGGCTGGACGACGGCGGCAGACGTCATCGTGGTGGGCTCCGGCATCGCCGGGCTGACCGCTGCGCTGCGGCTGCGCCGGCGCGTTCCACGGGTGCTGCTGGTGACCAAGACCGTGCTCTCCAGCGGGTCGACGCTCTGGGCGCAGGGTGGCGTCGCTGCCGCCCTCGCGGACACCGACTCCCCGCAGGCCCACCTCCAGGACACCCTGGTCGCCGGGGCCGGCCTGTGCGACGAGGACGCCGTGCGCGCGCTGGTCACCGAGGGGCCGGACCGCATCCGCGACCTCATCGCCCTCGGAGCCAACTTCGACCTGGGCGCCGACGGGCAGGTGCTGCTCACCCGTGAGGGCGGTCACCACGCCGACCGGATCGTGCACGCCGGCGGGGACGCCACCGGGGCGGAGATCTCTCGGGCCCTGGTCGCAGCGCTGGAGGCGGTGCGCGAGGACCCGGGTATCGAGGTGATCGAGCAGGCCCTCGTGCTCGACGTGCTGACGGGCGCACCCGATGGCGACGGGCGTCCCGGTCCCGCCTGCGGGGTGAGCCTGCACGTGATCGGTGAGGGCAGCAGGGACGGCGTCGGGGCCGCCCTGGGCAGGGCCGTGGTGCTGGCCACCGGTGGCATCGGGCAGGTCTTCTCCTCCACGACCAACCCCAAGGAGGCCACCGGCGACGGATCGGCGGCCGCGTTGCGCGCAGGCGCGGAGCTGGCCGACCTGGAGTTCGTCCAGTTCCACCCGACCGTGCTCTGGCTGGGCGCCGGTGCGCGCGGGCAGCAGACCCTGGTCTCGGAGGCTGTCCGGGGCGAGGGAGCGCACCTGGTCGACGTGGACGGCGTGCGGTTCATGCTCGGCCGGCACGAGCTCGCCGAGCTGGCACCCCGCGACGTCGTCGCCAAGGCCATCGTGCGCCAGAGCGCCCTGACCGGTACCGACCACGTGTTCCTCGATGCCCGCCACCTCGGCAAGGCGTTCCTGGACGAGCGCTTCCCCACGATCACCACGGCGTTGGCGGAGCACGGGTACGACCTGGCGGAGGACCTGGTCCCGGTGGCGCCCGCCCAGCACTACCACTCCGGTGGTGTGCAGGTGGACCTTCGCGGCCGTTCGACGTTGCAGGGGCTGTACGCGGTGGGCGAGACCTCGTGCACGGGCGTGCACGGGGCCAACAGGCTGGCGTCGAACTCGCTCCTGGAGGGCCTGGTCTTCGCGCACCGCATCGCCGACGACATCGCAGGCAGGGTCGAGGACGGCGACCTGGACGCCGTCGACCCGCAGGAGCGCGCGGGCGTCGCCGGGCTGGTCGGGGCGTCCCAACGGGTACGGGTGCAGAAGGCGGCCAGCGCCGGCCCGGGGGTCATCCGGTCCGCCGAAGGGCTCGCGGCGGCGGCCACGCAGCTGGCCGCGATCACGCACCGCGGCGGAGCCGCGGGCTCGGACGTGCTGGCGGCCACGGCCGAGTGGGAGACCACGAACCTGCACCAGGTGGCGTCGGTGCTGACCCTGGCTGCCGGCCTGCGCGCGGAGACGCGCGGCGGCCACTACCGGCAGGACTTCCCCAGCACCGACGATGACCGGTGGCGCGGCCGGACGGCTGTGTGGGTGACCCCGGACGGAGCAGTGGCGACCCGGTTCCGCGCACTGTGAGCGCCACCCGTCCGGCGACTGGCACACTTTGGGCATGGGCCGTCACTCATCGTCACCGCCCGAGGGGGTCGAGCAGCTGCTCGACCACGGTCCCGGCTGGCAGGACGGCACGTTCGAGCAGCTCGAGGTCGCCGGCCTGAGCCCCGAGTGGGCCGCAGCCATGATCAGCTACGTGGTGTCGGAGGACCTGGGCGGCAATCCCGGACGCGACGTGACGACGCAGGCGATCATCTCGCCGCAGTCCCGTTGCACGGTCCACCTGGTGGCTCGCGAGGCGGGCCTGGTCGCGGGCATGCCGCTGGTGCCGGTGGTGCTGGCTGAGACGGCCCGCAGGCTCGGGCACCTGTCGCCCTCCGTCGACGTCCGCGTCCCGGACGGCACCGAGGTGGTGCGCGGTGACGTGCTGGCGGTGATGTACGGGTCTACCCAGGCGCTGCTGATGGCCGAGCGCACCATCCTGAACCTGATCTGCCGGGCCTCCGGCGTCGCCACGCACACCCGCCGCTGGGTGGACGAGCTCGAAGGCACCACCGCGACCGTGCTCGACACCCGCAAGACCACCCCCGGGCTACGGGCGCTGGAGAAGTACGCAGTGCGCGCAGGCGGCGGCGTCAACAAGCGGATGGGCCTGTACGACGTGGCCATGGTCAAGGACAACCACAAGCTGGCCGCCGGCTCGGTCTCGGCCGCCTTTGACGCCGTCGAGGAGATGTTTCCGGACGTGCCCGTGCAGGTGGAGGTGACCACCGTCGACGAGGCCGAGGAGGCTGTCGCGGCCGGCGCCCGGTTCCTGCTGTGCGACAACATGTCTGTGGAGCTGTTGACCCTGGCTGTCAAGGCGGCCAGAGCTGCGACGCCCGATCTGCTCGAGATCGAGGCCACCGGGGGCCTGACCCTCGAGGTGGCCAACGAGTACGCCCGGACGGGCGTGGACTACCTGTCGGTCGGCGGGCTGACCCACTCCAGCCCCATCCTCGACATCGCCCTCGACCTGATCGACTGACCGCGCCGAGAACGGCTGCAGCCCGGTGGCGTCACCGCCTGCGCAGCCGGAAGCACTCGGTCCGTTGGGGCACAGACACCGACCCGTCCGCCAGGGTGTTCCGGGACGCCACCTCGACGACCGCTGCCATCACCCCTTCGGGGTCCGGCGCGGTGCGGACCCACGACCACGTGCCGGCCAGCCGGCCCACCGCCGTCGCGTCCGGCAGCACGTGCGGGTTGTCCACGACAAGTTCTTCCATCGAGCCGAACGGGCCTGGCACCACGGGCCTGTCGTCGGCGTCGCCGCGCTCGCGGACCGGCTCTCCGGCCACGGAGTACAGCTCGCAGACCCACGGCACGGTGCTGTCGCGAGAGTTCCACAACAGTCCGAGCCAGCCGCCAGGGCGCAGCACCCGGGCCACCTCGGGTCCCGCCGCGTCCGGGTCGACCCAGTGCCAGGCCTGGCCGAGCACGACAGCGTCCACCGACGCGTCGTCCAACGGGATGTGCTCGGCGGTGCCGACCCGGGCGTCCAGCCCGGGGAGCCGGCCGGACAGGGTGGCCAGCATGGACCGGCTGGGGTCGACCGCCACGACCCGGTGGCCCGACCGGGCCAGCGCGCGGGTGAGGATCCCGGTGCCCGCTCCCAGATCGAGGACGTCCAGGGACGCGAAGGGTCCGCCGAGCGCCCAGCGCACCGCCTCGTCCGGGTAGCCAGGGCGGTACGTGTCGTAGTCACCGGACGGCACCGGGCCGGCAAAGGCCGTGCGCCAGATCTCGAAAAGTGCGTGTTCAGCGTCCATCCGGGCACGCTACCTGCGCGCCGGGGAAGCGCTCGCCCGGCACGGGCCGCGGTCCCTGCACCGATAGCCTCTCCCGCATGAGCGAGCACCCTCCAGCCACCGTGCCAGCGGCTGCTTCCGAAGCCGCAGCGGTCGGCACCGACGTGCCGGAGCAGATGCGGGTACGCCGGGAGAAGCGAGATCGGCTGCTGGGCAGCGGCCCTGGGCGCCGGCCCTACCCGTTGGCGGTGCCGCGCACGCACTCCCTGGCGCAGGTCCGGGCAGCTCATCCCGACCTCGCGGACGGGCAGGAGAGCGAGACCCACGTCTCGGTCGCTGGACGGGTGGTGTTCGTCCGCAACACCGGCAAGCTCTGCTTCGCGACCCTGCAGGACGGGGACGGCAGCAGGCTGCAGGCCATGCTGTCGTTGGCGAACGTGGGGGAGCAGGCGCTGTCGCAGTGGAAGTCCGACGTCGACCTGGGTGACTTCGTGTCGGTGACGGGGCGCGTCGTCAGCAGCCGTCGCGGCGAGCTGTCGGTGATGGCGCAGGAGTGGGCGATGGCGGCCAAGGCCCTGCGCCCGCTGCCGGTGCTGCACAAGGACATGAACGAGGAGACGCGGGTGCGGCAGCGCTACGCCGACCTCATCGTCCGCCCGGAGGCCCGCACCATGGTCCGCACCCGCGCCGAGGTGGTGCGCAGCCTGCGGGAGACGTTCCGGGCGCACGGGTTCCTCGAGGTCGAGACCCCGATGCTGCAGACCCTGCACGGAGGCGCCTCGGCCCGACCTTTCAGCACCCACTCCAACGCGATGGGGATGGAGCTGTACCTGCGGATCGCCCCCGAGCTGTTCCTGAAGCGGGCCGTGGTCGGCGGCATCGACAAGGTCTTCGAGATCAATCGCAACTTTCGCAACGAGGGCGCCGACTCCAGCCACTCGCCGGAGTTCGCCATGCTGGAGGCCTACCAGGCCTACGGTGACTACGACTCGATCGGTGCCCTGACCCAGCAGCTGGTGCAGACCGCCGCTCTGGAGGCCACCGGCTCGACCGTCGTGAGGCTGCTCGACGGCACCGAGTACGACCTGGGGGGCGAGTGGGCCAGGCTGGAGATGTACCCCTCGCTGTCGCAGGCCCTGGACCAGCAGATCACGCCTACCGCCACGGTGGGCGAGCTGAGCCGGCACGCCGCCAGGCAGGGGATCGAGCTCGACCCCAAGCACCTCGGTCACGGCAAGCTGGTCGAGGCGCTGTGGGAGCACCTGGTCGGCAACGCGCTGCACGCACCCACCTTCGTGCGCGGTTTTCCGGTGGACACCTCCCCCCTGGTCAAGGAGCACCGCGAGATCCCCGGAACCGTGGAGAAGTGGGACCTCTACGTGCGCGGTTTCGAGCTGGGGACCGGCTACTCCGAGCTGAACGACCCTGTCGTCCAGCGGGAGCGCTTCGTGGAGCAGGCCAAGCTCGCGGCGCTGGGGGACGAGGACGCCATGCGCCTGGACGAGGACTTCCTGCGGGCCATGGAGTACGGCATGCCACCCATGGGCGGGATGGGCATGGGCATCGACCGGCTGCTGATGGCGCTGACCGGTGCCGGCATCCGGGAGACGATCATGTTCCCGCTGGTCAAGCCGGAGTAGAAGCCGGAACGACCCGACCAGGCGCGTATCCTCGGACCATGCTCGATGTCGTGGCCGCCCTCATCCCTCCTGCGGGGGTCGGTCTGCTGTTCTGGTTCGTGATGCGGATCATCTTCTCCGCCGACCGGCGCGAGCGCGCTGCGCTCGCCGAGTTCGACCGTGCGGAGCGAGTTCGCGCCGAGGGCTCTGGGCAGGCAGCCCCCGGAACCGGAAATGGTCCGGTGATCTGATTCGCGCGATAGCCGCACCCGGCTCATCAAAGCGATCAGATCTATTCCTCCATCCGGGTCAGGCATTTGACGTGCCATCGGTATCACGGGCAGACTTCTCCCCAGTGACCGGGCAGCAGTCTGGGATTCTTGAGCACAGGAGAATGAAGTCATGGCACAAAAGGTTCAGGTCATTCTGGTGGACGACCTCGACGGAAGTACCGCCAGCGAGACCGTCACATTCGGCCTCGACGGCGTCAACTACGAGATCGACCTGTCCGACGAGCACGCGGCGCAGCTGCGCGACGACCTCTCCCGCTGGGTCGGGCACGGTCGTCGGGTCGGCGGGCGCAGCTCCGCACGCAAGGGCAGGTCAACCGGGTCCGGCAACAACGACACGGCAGCGATCCGCACCTGGGCCCGCGAGAACGGCCACACGGTGAGCGACCGAGGACGCATCTCGGCCGGTGTCCTCAGCGCCTACGAGGCGGCGCAGAAGTAGTCAGGGCGTAGCAAGGCCGGCATTGCTGCGGCTGGACCACCCAGGGGCCCTCGCCCGCCGGATCGCCGGTGGACGAGGGCTCCTGCGCATGGCTCAGCTGGCCAGGAAGTCCAGCAGGGCCTTGTTGAACTCGGTCGCGTGAGTGGCGCTGATGCCGTGCGGACCACCTTCGATCAGTACCAGCTGACTGCCGGCGATGGCCTCGTGGCTGCGCTTGCCGCTCACCTCGAAGGGCACGATTCCGTCCGAGTCCCCGTGAATGACCAGGGTGGGCACGGAGATCTTCGCGAGGTCGGCCGAGAAGTCGGTACGGCCAAATGCGGCGATGCAGTCGAGCGTCCCCTTGGCGGAGGCGGAGGCGGCTATCTGCAGGTTGTACAGCCGCGCCGGCTCGCTGATCAGGTCCGTGGTGTTCCCGGCAGCGAAGAACTTCTGCGTGAAGTCGTCCAGGAACGCCAGCCGGTCGTCCTTCACGCCGTCCTCGAAGGCGGCGATGGTGGCATCGTCCAGACCGCCGTCGGGGTTGTCCTCGCTCTTGTAAAGGTACGGTGGGACGGCTGAGGCGAGCACGGCCGCCACGACGCGGTCCTGGCCGTAGGTGCCCAGGTAGCGCACGACCTCGCCCCCGCCCATGGAGAAGCCCACCAGCGTGACATCGCGCAGGTCGAGGTGCTCGAGCACGGCGGCAAGGTCCGCCGACAAGGTGTCGTAGTCGTACCCGTCCCACGGCTGGGACGAGAAGCCGAAGCCTCGACGGTCGTAGGTGATGACGCGGTAGCCGGCCTCGACCAGCGCGGGGACCTGCTTCTCCCACGACCGTCCGCTGAGCGGCCAGCCATGGATGAGCACCACCGGCCTGCCCTAACCATGGTTTTCGTAGTCCAGCTGCACGTCGGGTCTGGGTGCTGTTCCTGCGGTGGTGCTGACGAAGGGCATGAGATCTCTCCTGGGATCGTCCGGAAAATCTGCTTGACCATTCAGCGACATCATCGTGCCGGCCGCGACCCGAGCCGGCGCGGGCAACGCGTGCACAGGAACGCCTCGTCCAATCGGTAGGCGAAGCAGCAGGAACGGCGCACCCGGGTCGGGTTGGGTCCCACGAGGGCGGCAGCGTCTGCCTGGCCGGCAGCAGGATCGCCACGCAGCTCGCCGCCAGCCCACAGCGCGGCCTCGAGCACGTCGTCGACCATGCCCCAGCGCTGCCGCGACCCGATGCTGACGCCGGGCGTGAACGCCGCGTGGAACAACGCTGCGTGCGCCCGGACCGCCATGACCAGATGGAGCCCCAGTGCCTGCCGGTCGGGGAGGACCACGGCGTCCGGGTGGGACGCGGCGTCGTCGTGGGGCAGGCACCAGAACCGGTCCGACCGCACCGCGACCGCGTCCGGCCAGCCACCGGCGTTCTCGTGCAGCGCCAGCGCGGCGGGGAGGAGGTCGGGCACCCGCTCGCACAGGCCGAACCAGGTCGCGCCCGTGCGGGCCACGGCGTCGAGGTACCAGCCCATGGCATACGTCGGGGCCACGCTCGGGTGCGGGGCCCGACCGTGCGTCACGACCAGCCGGGCTCGGATCCGCCCGGTCCAGGAAGGCAGGGCGCCCGGGGCGAGTAGGTCGGTGCAGGGCAACCACGGAGACGGCAGCGGCTGGTCCGTGCGGACGACCGGCAGGTAGGTCCCGCTGGTACCGATCCTGGCGACGTCCGCGACGAGAGGATGCGCAGCTGCGGGCACCCGCTCACGCTACCTGCGCCCGACCCGGCGTCGGGCCGTCCCAGGACGCTACGCCCGCAGCGAACACCCGGCAGGAACAGGCTCGCCCAGCGGGGAGTTGAGCAAGGCAACCACCTCCCGCAGGCGCACGACCCTTCGTCGGACGGTCTGCGGGGATAGCATCGAGCGGTCAGCTGGGAGCCACGAGGCAGGCTCCCGCCGCCGACCGCCCGCGAGGAGAGCTACATGTTCGAGAGGTTCACCGACCGAGCCCGCCGGGTCGTGGTGCTGGCGCAGGAGGAAGCGCGCCTGCTCAACCACAACTACATCGGTACCGAGCACATCCTGCTGGGGCTCATCCACGAGGGTGAAGGCGTCGCAGCCAAGGCCCTGGAGTCGCTCGGCATCTCGCTGGAGTCCGTGCGCGAGCAGGTGCAGGAGATCATCGGCCAGGGCCAGCAGGCCCCGTCAGGGCACATCCCCTTCACCCCGCGCGCCAAGAAGGTGCTCGAGCTCAGCCTGCGCGAGGCGCTGCAGCTGGGTCACAACTACATCGGCACCGAGCACATCCTGCTCGGGCTCATCCGTGAGGGCGAAGGGGTCGCGGCCCAGGTGCTGATCAAGCTCGGCGCCGACCTCAACCGGGTGCGCCAGCAGGTCCTGCAGCTGCTCTCCGGTTACCAGGGCAAGGAGCCGGCGGCGGCAGGCGGCCCGGCAGAGGGCACCCCGTCCGGCTCCCTGGTGCTCGACCAGTTCGGGCGCAACTACGCCCAGGCGGCGCGCGAGGGCAAGCTCGACCCGGTCATCGGTCGCGAGAAGGAGATCGAGCGGGTGATGCAGGTGCTCTCGCGGCGCACCAAGAACAACCCGATCCTCATCGGCGAGCCCGGTGTCGGCAAGACCGCTGTCGTCGAGGGCCTGGCGCAGGCCATCGTCAAGGGGGAGGTGCCCGAGACGCTCAAGGACAAGCAGATCTACAGCCTCGACCTGGGCTCCCTAGTGGCCGGCTCGCGCTACCGCGGTGACTTCGAGGAGCGGCTGAAGAAGGTCCTCAAGGAGATCCGCACCCGCGGCGACATCATCCTGTTCATCGACGAGATCCACACCCTCGTCGGGGCGGGCGCCGCAGAGGGCGCGATCGACGCGGCCTCGATCCTGAAGCCGATGCTCGCCCGGGGTGAGCTGCAGACCGTCGGCGCCACCACGCTGGACGAGTACCGCAAGCACATCGAGAAGGACCCGGCCCTGGAGCGGCGCTTCCAGCCCATCCAGGTGCGTGAGCCCTCGTTGCCGCACGCCATCGAGATCCTCAAGGGCCTGCGCGACCGGTACGAGGCGCACCACCGGGTCTCCATCACCGACGGCGCGCTCGTGGCTGCGGTGAACCTGGCCGACCGCTACGTCAACGACCGCTTCCTGCCGGACAAGGCGATCGACCTGATCGACGAGGCCGGTGCCCGGCTGCGCATCCGCCGGATGACCGCTCCGCCGGACCTGCGCGAGTTCGACGACAAGATCGCCGGTGTACGGCGCGAGAAGGAGTCCGCGATCGACGCGCAGGACTTCGAGAAGGCCGCGTCCCTGCGCGACGGAGAGAAGAAGCTGCTGGCCGCCAAGGGGGAGCGCGAGAAGCAGTGGAAGGCCGGCGACATGGACGTCGTCGCCGAGGTCGACGAGGAGCTGATCGCCGAGGTGCTGGCGATGTCCACCGGTATCCCGGTGGTGCGCCTGACCGAGGAGGAGAGCGCCCGGCTGCTGAACATGGAAGGCGAGCTGCACAAGCGGATCATCGGCCAGGACCAGGCCATCAAGGCGCTCTCGCAGGCGATCCGTCGTACCCGCGCAGGCCTCAAGGACCCCAAGCGCCCCGGTGGCTCGTTCATCTTCGCCGGCCCCACCGGCGTCGGCAAGACCGAGCTGGCCAAGGCGCTCGCCGAGTTCCTGTTCGGCGAGGAGGACGCGCTCATCCAGCTGGACATGAGCGAGTTCTCCGAGAAGCACACGGTGTCGCGGCTCTTCGGTTCCCCGCCCGGCTACGTCGGGTACGAGGAAGGTGGCCAGCTGACCGAGAAGGTCCGTCGTCGCCCGTTCTCGGTGGTGCTGTTCGACGAGGTGGAGAAGGCGCACGCCGACATCTTCAACTCGCTGCTGCAGATCTTGGAAGACGGCCGTCTGACCGATTCCCAGGGTCGGATGGTCGACTTCAAGAACACCGTGATCATCATGACCACGAACCTGGGTACCAGGGACATCGCCAAGGGCCTGCAGATGGGCTTCCAGGCCGGCGGTGACCTGTCGACCTCCTACGAGCGGATGAAGAACAAGGTCAACGACGAGCTGAAGCAGCACTTCCGCCCGGAGTTCCTCAACCGCGTCGACGACGTGGTGGTGTTCCCGCAGCTCACCCGCGAGGAGATCATCCAGATCGTCGACCTCATGGTGGGCAAGCTCGACCGCCGCATGCGCGACAAGGACATGGGCATCGAGCTGACGCAGCCCGCCAAGGACCTGCTCGCCATCCGGGGCTACGACCCCGTGCTGGGCGCCCGGCCGCTGCGCCGGACCATCCAGCGCGACATCGAGGACGCCCTGAGCGAGAAGATCCTCTACGGCGAGCTCAAGGCCGGTGAGATCGTGCTGGTCGACGCCGAGGGTGAGGGCAAGGACGCCGCCTTCACCTTCAAGGGTTCGGCCAAGACGGCCGTGCCGGACATTCCCGTGGTGGAGATGACCAAGGAGTAGCTCGACCGCTTGACGCCGAAGGGCGAAGCTTTCGGTGCCGCACGCACACCGAACGCTTCGCCCTTCAGGCGTGCAGCCCGCTGCAGCTCAGCCGGTACGGCCGTATCGCTCGGCCGAGCGGGCGCGGGCCTTGGTGGCCTCGACCTCGCGGTCCTTGGGCGTGGTGTGCGGGACCAGCTCCGCGAGCAGCCGGTGCGTCGCGGCAGCGACCTCTGCGACAGCCCGGTTGAAGGACGCCGTGTTGTCGCGGGCCGGGTTGGTCGTGCCCGCGATCTTGCGCACGTACTGCAGTGCGGCTGCCTGCATCTCGTCGGCGGTGGCCGGGGGCTCGAAGTTGTGCAGGGTCCGGATGTTTCGGCACATGCGGCGACGGTAGCCCTGGGACGGGCACCGGCGCGAGGGTGCAGCCCCACTGCCACGGTCCACCGCCCGCTACGACTCAGCGCAGGTACGAGGCGCCGTTGAGGTCGAGGACGGCGCCCGAGGCCCACTCCGAGCGGGGGTCCGCCAGCTGCACCACCGCGTGGGCGACCTCGCTCGGTTCAGCCACGCGCCCGAACGGGGACTGGGCCCGGGTGGCATCACCGCGCGGACCGTCGAGGTGCTGGCCCGCCATGTCGGTGGCGACGAACCCAGGCGCCACCGTGGTGACGCTGATGCCGTGACCGCCCAGCGCGAGCGCCAGCGACTGGCCCATGGCGTGCACGGCGGCCTTGCTCGCGCCGTACGCGGGCACGTCCGGCTCACCTCGGTAGGCCCCGCGCGAGCCGACGTTGACGATGCGCCCTGCCGGCAGCCCCGGTGCGGCAGGGATGTCGAGCATCTGCCGGGCGGCGCACCAGGTCACGTTCGCGGTGCCGAGCAGGTTGACCTCGATGGTCCGCCGCCACGCCGCGACCCAGTGCTGGTAGTCGACCTCGTCGATGCGGTGGTCCACCCGGCGGCTGCCACCCTCGGTCAGTGCCGACGGCTCGTCGGTGAACAGGGCGGCGTTGTTGACCAGCACGTCGATGCGGCCCAAGCCCTTCGCCGCTTCGTCCACCATCGCTCGGACGGCGCTCTGGTCGGCGAGGTCGCACTGCACCAGCAGGTGCCCGGCTCCCGGCAGCGAGGCCAGCACCTCCTCAGCGCGGTCCTGCGCACCGCGGTAGTGCACAGCCACGCGGTCCCCCAGAGCCGCGAACGCCTGCGCGGTGGCCGCACCGATCCCACGAGAGGCTCCGGTGACCAGCACCCCGCGCGAGGTCCGTGGCTCCGGGTGCGCGGCCAGGTTGTTGCTCAGGTCGTTGCTCATGCCGACACCGAGACGGCTTCCTCGACCGGGTCCGGCGTGTCGACGGCCTTGTGCGAGGAGAACCTTTCGTGCAGGGCCAGGCCGGTGACGGCCAGGGTGACCACAGCGAACCCGACCCACTGGGTGGCGGTCAGCGAGTTGTTCAGCACCAGGACCCCCACCAGCGCCGCGGTCAGCGGGAACGCCAGCTCGGCGAGGGTGGCGCGGCTGGCGGGCGTGCTGCGCAGCCCGCGGTAGTACAGGCCGATCGCCAGCAGCCCGGGCACCAGCGCGAGCGCGGCCAGGACCGGCACGTCCTGCCAGGAGGCGGTGAGCGGGGCGTCCAGCACGAGCGCGATGAGCAGGGACGCGGGCAGCCCCACGGCGAAACGCAGCACCGTCAGGTCACGCATGCCGATCTCTGCGCCGACGAGCCGCCCCAGCACGGTGCCTGTCGCCCACAGGGCAGCGGCGCCGATGGCCAGAGCGGCGGCAGCCCCGGCCGCCACGGAGATGGACAGCGGGTCCGGGAAGGCCAGCAGCCAGGCCCCGACGAGAGCAGGTACCAGGAAGAGCGGGTAGCGCACCGTGATGCGCTCGCGCAGCAGCAGGTAGGCCACCAGCACCGCGAACACCGGCTGCAGCTTCTGCAGCACCACCGGGGTGATGGCGGCGCTGTCCTGCGGCGCGTAGGCAAAGGCCTGCGTGAACAGCACCGTCGCCAGTGCCGAGGCCCCCGCGCCGATCACCAGCACGGCTGCTTGGGTCCGGCCGCTGGCGGCCTTGAAGGCCCGCAGCGCCGGCACCAGCCACGGCAGGGTGACCGCGACGATGATGAGGTGCTCGAGGAAGACGATCGTCGCGGCCGGGTAGCTGCCGACCAGGGGCAGTCGCAGCAGGGCGTCCGTCCCCCAAAGGGCTGCGCCCAGCGCCACGAGCCAGGTGGCGTCGCGGTGCCCCTGCGGAGTGGCGCGGTTCATCGTCTGCTCCAGGATCTGGTCTGCGGAGGCACTGATGTGCCATCGCAACCTACAAGGCCGACGGGGGTTGGCATGATTCCTCCCGTGACCACACTCTTGCGCTCTGCCCGCACCGGCGACGTCAAGGCCATCCGCGCCCTGGTAGCCCCCCTGGAAGACCGACGGGTGCTGCTCGCCAAGGAGGCGGTGACCTATTTCGAGAGCCTGCAGGAGTTCGTGGTCGCCGAACGGGACGGCCGGATCGTCGGGTGCGGCGCGCTGCACGTGATGTGGGAGGACCTGGCCGAGGTACGGACGCTGGCCGTCGCCGACCACTGCCGCGGCGAGGGGGTCGGGCACGACATCCTGGACGCACTGGCCAGCCGGGCACGCACGTTGGGGGTCCAGCGGCTGTTCTGCCTGACGTTCGAGGTGGACTTCTTCAGCAGGCACGGCTTCGAGGTGATCGAGGGGACACCGGTGGGAACCGCCGTGTTCGCCGAGCTCCTCCGCTCGCACGACGACGGGGTGGCAGAGTTCCTCGACCTGGCGCGGGTCAAGCCCAACACGCTGGGGAACACCCGGATGCTGCGGCGGCTCTAGCCGGGCGGGTCAGCGAACGAGCGAGGCCCGGACCAGGCCCCGGCGGAGCACGTGCAGCACCAGGGCGAACTGCGCCAGCAGAGCCAGCGCCAGGGCTGCCGAGAACCCGGAGACGCTGCGCGGTTCCAGCAGCAGCACGCAGCCCAGAGCGAGCAGGCCACCCACGACCGGGACGCCGATCACGACCCTCGACATCAGCTTGGCAGCGCTCGCGGCATGCCTGGGCCCTGACCCGGACGCCGAGCGCGTCGCCCGCAGCCGAGGTATCAGCGCGGCGGCCGTACCGAGCCCCGCGAGCCATCCTGCGCCGAGGACGAGCAGCTGCGGGGTGCTGGCGGGTCCCGCGGCGCCCTGTGCCAGGACGAGGAAGACCAGGGCGAGCACCCCCAGGGCGAGCCCGGCCGTCGCCGACCCCGACACGGCGCGGGAGAGGGCGCGTGCAGCCAGGGCGTCGGCCAGCGCCGGCTCCTGGGACGTGCTGCTCACGGTGCCCCTCCTGGAAGAGTGACGTGCCCGGCGTGCCCGGCGTGCCCGCCGCGCTCGCCGACCCGTTCGGCCAGGCCGTCTGCGACCAGCGCGTCCAGGCACCGCTCACGCTGAACAGGATCGTCCCAGACCCGTTCCAGCTCCGAGCACGGACCCGGACCAGCACTCTCACGCAGGACGGCCATCAGCCGGCCGCGCACCTGCCGGTCGGTGCCGACCCAGGCCTGACCACGCCGTGGCGGTCCTACGTCCGGCGGACACCCAGCCTGCTGCCAGGCGCAGTGCTCCAGCACCGGGCAGCGTCGGCACGCCGGGGCCCGCGCGGTGCAGACGAGGGCGCCGAGCTCCATCACCGCGACAGACCAGCGGGCGGCCACGGCCGGCTCGTCCGGCAGCAGCCGTGCGGCCAGCCGGGTGTCGGCGCTCGTCAGCGTGGGGGCGGCCTGGGCAGTGCCGGTCAAGGCGCGTGCCAGCACCCGGCGCACGTTCGTGTCGACCACGACCGCCCGCCCCCCGAACGCAAAGGCGAACACCGCGGCCGCGGTGTAGGACCCGATCCCCGGCAGGGCCAGCAGTGCTGCCGGGTCCGCCGGCACCTCGCCCGCGTGGCGCTCCACGAGAGCGGACGCTGCGGCCTTCAGCCGCAGCGCCCGGCGCGGGTATCCCAGCCGACCCCACGAGCGCAGCACCTCGCCGGTGGGTGCGCCGGCCAGGGCGGTTGGGGTCGGCCACCGTCCCATCCACTGCTCCCACACCGGCTCCACCCGCGCCACCGGCGTCTGCTGGAGCATCACCTCGCTGACCAGCACCCCCCAGGGGGTGGCAGCAGGAGCTCGCCAGGGAAGGTCCCGGGCATGGGCGTCGTACCAGGCCAGGACGTCACGGTGCAGGGCGTCGGGCTGCAGGCCGTCGATGGCGGCGGGGACGGGGCGGTCAGGGATCGTCACGGCGTTGGCATGGTGCCACCCGACGGTGGGACGTGGTGGCGCGGGGTAGGTCGCGCGGCGGCAGCTGAGTCCGAGCACGGCGTGGCTGCGTGCCCTGCTGCCCCCGGGTGCCTACCGTTGTCGGCGATGAGCACCGTCAGGCAGCCCGCAGGATCGCCACCCCCCAGCGTCTACCGCCGCCGTCGGGTGGTGGCGCTGGTACTTGCCCTGCTGCTCTTCCTCCTGCTGGCCTGGGCCGCGACTGCGATCGTCGGTGCCCTGCGCGGCGAGGACGACGCCACGACCACTGCCACGGCTGGCCAGGCATCGCAGGAGCCCTCCGGTGAGCCCGCCCCCTCGTCGACACCTGCCTCGTCCGAACCCGAGTCGTCCGAACCCGAGTCGTCGGAACCCGAGTCGTCCGCGCCGGCCGCTGCACCCAGCGAGTCCGCGGGCGGCAGCACCGACTGCCCGGCCGAGGTGGTCAGCGTCGTCGCCACCGCCGACCAGCCGAGCTACACGCTCGGGGGTGCGGCGACCGTCGGCATGACCATCACCAACACCGGCAGCGCTGCCTGCCAGCTGGACGCGGGATCGGCCGCGCTCGAGCTGATGGTCGTCTCGGGCGAGGACCGGATCTGGTCCTCCGACGACTGCCAGGAGGCGGAGGAGAACCGCCCGACCACCGTGGAGCCGGGAGAGGCGGGCGCACTGGCCTCAAGCGTGCAGTGGCCGCTGGAGCGCTCGGCGGAGGGCTGCTCCGAGGACCTGCCCGCGCTCAGGCCCGGCACCTACCAGCTGAGTGCCCGGGCGGGAGAGATCATCAGCGCGCCGCTGGTGCTGACCATCGAGGGCTGAGCAGCGCGGTTCCTTCCGGACGCGCGCCGATCGAGGCTGAGCGAGAAGGGTTTGGTGTCGGAGCAAGACCAAAGCTTTCGCTCATCAGCCGGGCGCCGCGGGCGGCGGTCGTGCCTTGACGCGCCAGCAGCCGCTAGCGTGCGGCGGTGATTCTCATAGCGGTGGATGAGGAAGCAGCTCAGGTGATGTGGCAGCGGTACTGCCGTGCGACCGGCTCGGACCCCTCCTCGCTCCTTGCGGTCGAGCACTTCGGGGACAGTGTGGAGATGGCGGATCAGCTGCTCGGACTGGTGCTGAGCGGCACCAAGTCAGCGACCGCGTGTCTCGCTCAGGACTACACGGAGGCCGGAGAGGAGCTTCCTCGGGCGGGCGGACACTGGATCATCGTCGATGGTCAGGGTGCGCCGCGCTGCGTCGTCAGAAGCGTCGACGTCCGGTTGGGTCTGCTGGCAAGCGTGGACGACGCCTTTGCCCATGACGAGGGCGAGGGGGAGCGCACCAGAGACTGGTGGCTCGACGCCCATCGACGCTTCTTCACCCGCCGGGCCGAGCGAGGCGAGACGCCGTTCGACGACGAGCGCGACGTCGTGGTCTTCGAGCGATTCGAGGTGGTCTGGACCGAGTCGTACGGCTAAGCGCGAAGGGTCTGGTGTCGGAGCAAGACCAAAGCTTTCGCTCATCAGCCGGGCGCCGCGGGCGACGGCCAGCTCAGACGTACCGCTCCAGGATGCTCGACTCCGCGAGGCGGGAAAGTCCTTCGCGCACCGCGCGAGCCCGCTGCTCGCCCACACCGTCGACGGTCATCAGGTCGTCGATGTTTGCTGCCAGCAGCTTCTGCAAGCCGTCGAAGTCCTCGACGAGGCGCTCCAGGATCGCTCCGGGCAGCCGGGGGATCTTGTGCAGCAGCCGGAAGCCGCGGGGGCTTGCAGCGCCGTCGAGCGACTCGCCCGTCACGGTCAGCCCCAGCACGCGTGCCACGTGGTTCAGGTCGACGAGCTCGCTGGAGTCGAGCGCGGCCAGGTCTGCCAGCACGTCCGCCACGGTTCGCTCGCGCTTGGCCAGGTCGAGGTAGTCGCGGATCACCAGCGCACGGTCGGGGCCGACACCGCCGATGAGCTCGTCCAGCTGGAGCGACAGCAGCCGGCCGTCGACGCCCAGCTCGGTGACGTAGCCGGCGATCTCGTCGCTGATGCGCCGGACCATCTCCAGCCGCTGTACCACCGAAGCCACGTCGCGCACCGTGACCAGGTCCTCGATCTCCAGCGCCGACAGGGTCCCGGTGACCTCGTCCAGGCGTGCCTTGTAGCGCTCGAGCGTGGCCAGCGCCTGGTTCGCCCGGGCCAGGATCGCGTCGGAGCCCTCTAGCACGTACCTGAGCCCACCCACGTAGAGGGCGACGATGTGCATGGACTGGCTGACCGAGATGACGGGGAAGCCGGTCTGCTTGGCGACGCGCTCCGCCGTCCGGTGCCGGGTGCCGGACTCGGAGGTTTCGATGCTGTGGTCAGGGACGAGCTGGACGGCCGCCCGCATGATCTTGGTGGCGTCCCGGTCGCAGATGATCGCGCCGTCCATCTTCGCCAGCTCTCGCAGCCCGGTGGAGACGAAGTCGACGTCCAGCACGAAACCACCGCTGCACAGGGCCTCGACCGAGCGGTCCGAGCCGAGCACGATCAGGGCGCCCGTACGGCCCCGCAGGATGCGCTCGAGACCGTCTCGCAGCTCGGTTCCCGGGGCGACCGCTGCCAGGGTCGTGCGCAGCAGCTCGTCCTCGCTGCGTTCGATGACCACGTGACCCCCCGTGCCGGCGTGCTGCGCGCGCACCGCGACTGCGCTGCGGGCGCCAGTGTAGCCGCGCGGGAGGGCCGTTCGGGTGACGTGTCGGTCACGGAAGACAGCGGTGCACGCGGTCGGTCAGGCCGGCCGGATCACGCCCAGCCGTACCGCCTCGATCACCTGGCCGATCTCCACCACCTTCATCCCCTTCGGCACCGCCACGGCCTCCAGGGACCCGAGCGGGACCACCGCGGTCGTGAATCCCAGCCGCGCGGCCTCGGAGAGCCGGCGGGTCAGCCCCGGCACGGGGCGGACCTCGCCGGAGAGCCCGACCTCCCCAAAGGCCACCGTGCGGGCCGGCAGAGGCCGCTCGACGACGGCGGACGCGAGGGCGAGGGTGATCGCGAGGTCGGCGGCCGGCTCGCCGATCCGCACCCCGCCCACGGTCGAGACGAACACGTCCTGCCCGTGCAGGGCCATCTTCATCCGGGAGCCGAGCACGGCCTGGATCATGGCGACCCGGGACGAGTCGAGCCCGTTGGTGGCCCGCCGCGGGTTGTTCGCCATCGTGGCGGCCACCAGCGCCTGCACCTCCGCGACCAGCGGGCGACGTCCTTCCAGCGTGACGGTGACGCAGGTGCCGGGTGCGTGCACGTCCTGGCGGGAGAGAAAGAGGGCGCTCGGGTCGGTGAGGCCGACGATGCCGGTGTCGGAGAGGTCGAAGCAGCCCACCTCGTCGGTGGGGCCGTACCTGTTCTTCACCGCACGCACCAGGCGCAGCCGTGAGTGGCGCTCGCCCTCGAACTGGCAGACCACGTCGACCAGGTGCTCGAGCGTGCGGGGGCCGGCGATCGACCCGTCCTTGGTGACGTGGCCGACCAGCAGGGTGGCCATCTCGCGCTCCTTGGCCACCCTGATGAGGGCGGCGGCGACCTCACGGACCTGGGAGACGTTGCCGGCCTGCCCCTCGACCTGCGAGGAGGCAATGGTCTGCACGGAGTCGACCACCAGCAGCTCGGGGCCGACCTGGTCGATGTGGCCGAGCACCGTCGCCAGGTCGGTCTCCGCGGCCAGCAGCAGCCGCGGGTGCATCGCGCCGATGCGCTCGGCCCGCAGCCGGACCTGGGAGGCCGACTCCTCGCCCGTCACGTAGAGCACGGTGCGCCCGGCCGACGCGGCCTGGGCGGCGACGTCCAGCAACAGGGTCGACTTGCCCACCCCCGGCTCCCCGGCCACCAGGACCACCGCCCCGGGGACCAGCCCGCCGCCGAGGACCCGGTCCAGCTCGGGCACCCGGGTGGGCACGGCACGCGCCGACTCGACGTCGACCTCGTCGATCGGGCAGGCGGGGCTCTGCACCGCGGCCGCCCGTGTGGTCCGGACCGTCGGGGCGCCGACCTCCTGGACGCTGCCCCAGGCCTGGCACTCACCGCACCGCCCCACCCACTTCGCGGCCGACCAGCCGCACTCGCCGCAGCGGAAGGTGGCACGGGGTGCGCGAGCGCGAGAGGAGGTCGTTGCGGTCATGGCCGCAACGCTATGCGCGCCGTGCGACAGCGCCGCTGCGACAGGCTGCAAGGGACCGCCCGGCCACGGCCAAGATGCCTCGGCCGCGCCGCGGTCGTACGGTCGGGGCGACAGGTAGCACCTCCCTGTAGACCGATACCGCCGCACCGCGAGGAGACACGTCGTGCCCCACTCCGAGATCGACGCACGTGCCCGGGCTCTCGTCCGCGACGACGACAAGGGGGGCTTCCCGGCGCAGCAGCAGGACCCCCCCGGCCTGACATCGCGGATGGATCCCGCCCCCGACCACGGCGAGCGGACCTACCAGGGCTCCGGCCGCCTCGCGGGCATGAAGGCTCTCATCACCGGCGGCGACTCCGGGATCGGGCGTGCGGTGGCCATCGCCTACGCGCGTGAGGGTGCGGACGTGGCGGTCTCCTACCTGCCCGCGGAGCAGGAGGACGCCGAGCAGACGCAGGAATGGGTCGAGAAGGCCGGGCGCCGTGCCGTGCTGGTCCCGGGCGACCTGACCAGCGAGGAGACCTGCACGTCCGTCGCACAGCAGGCGGTCGAGGGGCTCGGCGGCATCGACGTGCTGGTGAACAACGCGGCGTTCCACTGGACGCGTGGTGAGGAGGGGCTGGAGAACCTCTCCACCGAACAGCTCGACCGGGTGCTCAAGACCAACGTGTACGCCGTGTTCTGGCTGACCAAGGCCGTCCTGCCGCACCTGGGCAAGGGCGCGAGCATCATCAACACCACGTCCATCCAGGCTTTTGAGCCGTCCACGGCGCTGCTGGACTACGCCGCCACCAAGGCGCTCATCAACAACTTCACCGTGAACCTGGCGGCCCAGCTCGGACCCAAGGGCATCAGGGTGAACGCGGTTGCGCCAGGCCCGATCTGGACGCCGCTGCAGCCAGCGACCCGCAAGGGTGAGGACATGGAGACGTTCGGCGCCGCCACCCCGCTCGGCAGAGCGGGCCAGCCGGCTGAGCTGGCGCCCGCCTACGTGTTCCTCGCCTCGCCCTCGGACGCCAGCTACGTGTCCGGGACGGTGCTGGGTGTCACCGGCGGCGGCGCCGTGTTCTGAGTGGTCTCAGTAGGTTGAGAAGGGGTCAATACCGGCGCCACCACAGGTTGACCGCGTAGTCGACCTGGGTTCCGGGGTGCTCGTCCAGCACGGACTGCGCGAGGTCGGGTCTGAACTCGATGCGGACCACCTGCTCGAACGTGTGCCGGTCCGCGAACTCCCAGCGGATGTCGACCGGAACCCGGGTGAAGCCCTGACGGCGCCAGAACCGCTCGACGGCACCGGCGTCGAAGGAGGGCAGCGCACGGCGGAACCAGGCGCCGAACGTGGAGCGGGTGGCGTCGTTGTCGATCACGAAGGCGACACCTCCGGGGCGTACGACCCGGGTCAGCTCGCGCAGCCCCGGCTGGCACCCGGGTCCGAAGAAGTAGGCCCACCGGGCGTGCACCACATCGACCGAAGCGTCCGGCAGGGGCAGGTCGGTCGCCGACGCGTGCAGCACGGTGATCGGCTTACCTGCAGCGGTTCTCAGGTCCCGCACCCTGGTCCGCGCTGCCTCCAGCAGCGGTGGGTGCGGCTCCACCCCGGTGACCCTGGCTGCGTCGGCGGCGAAGCGCGGCAGGTGGAAGCCGGTGCCGCAGCCCACATCGAGCAGGTGCCGGCCGGACCAGTCGTACACCGAGCGCATGGCGGCCTCGATGGCGCCGTCCGGGTCCACGCCGCGGTTCTCGCTCTCGTAGACGTCAGGGTGGTCCCAGATATTCGGGCTCGGGATCACCTGCGCCAGAACGGGTTCCGTCGCGACCGGAAGACTTCTGTTGTGCTCGGCATCCATCGGGGCAGGTGTCCTCGCTCAGCGGTCGATGCCGCGGGCGGCCTTGGCCAGGGCACGGGCGGCAGCCGTGGCCGGGTGGACCAGCAACGGCAACCGCTTGTGCACGCCCAGCGCCGCGTCGCAGTGCCGGGCGAGCTCGTCGTAGGGCGCCTGGCCGATGAGCTCGACCAGCTCGTCCCGCAGCGAGACGTACACCGGCACCGCGCCGATGTGCGCCTGGGGGTTGGCGGTGCAGTACCAGTCCAGGTCGTGCCCCCCCTCGCCCCAGCCGCGCCGGTCGTACTCGGCCACGCTGACCTCCAGGTAGGAGCTGCCGTCGGGGCGCTCCACGGTGCGGTACGTGCGGCGCAGCGGCAGCTGCCAGCAGACGTCGGGCTTGGTGTGCACGAACGAGGTGCCCTCGTCCACGGCCAGGTGGTGCAGCGCGCAGCCCGCGCGGCTGCTGCCGTCCTGCCCGGTGAAGTCCGGGTCGTTGAGGAAGACGCAGGCGCCGTCCACGACCCTGGTCTTGCGCGCGCCCTCGGCGTCGACCTCGGTCCAGCCGCTCTTGCCGCCACTTCCGTGTGCGTGCCGCTGCCAGGTGTGCGGGCCGAGCTTCTTGACCCAGCCCCGTACCCGCTTCTCGTCGTCCTCGTCGCTGAAGTGCGCCCCCAGCGTGCAGCAGCCGTCGTCGGGGCGGTCGGCGTAGATGCCCGCGCAGCCGCGCCCGAAGATGCAGGTCCACGAGGACGTCATCCAGGTCAGGTCCACGCGGAACACCTGGGCCACCTCGTCCCCTGCAGGCGTCTGCGGATCGGCGAACTCGACCCAGACCCGGGTGGCGTCGAGCGAGGTCTCGACGGGCTGTTGCGGCACGGAGGAACTGTAGGCGCTGGATCGTGCGTGCGTGCGACACCGGCGCTGCGAGACGGGTACCGTCCCGGCTCATGCGGCTCGGAGTTCTCGATGTGGGGTCCAACACCGTCCACTTGCTCGTGGTGGACGCCCATCCAGGTGCCAGGCCGTGGCCGGCGATGTCGCACAAGCTGGAGCTGAGGCTGGCCGAGCACCTCAAGGCCGACGGCAGCATCGACACGTCCGGGGCCGCCGCGCTGGTGCGCTTCGTGGCGGAGGCGCTGAAGGTGGCCGAGGACTCCGGGTGCGAGGACATGCTCGCCTTTGCGACGTCGGCCATCCGCGACGCCCCTAACGGGGAGAAGGTGCTGGCGCGCGTGCGGGAGCGCACCGGGGTCCAGCTGCAGGTGCTGGGGGGCGACTCCGAGGCCCGGTTGACGTTCCTGGCGGTGCGCCGGTGGTTCGGCTGGTCGGCCGGGCGCCTGCTGGCTCTCGACATCGGTGGCGGCTCGCTGGAGATGGCCGTCGGCCTGGACGAGGACCCCGACGTGGCGCTCAGCGTGCCGCTGGGAGCCGGGCGGTTGACCCGTGACCACCTGCGTGGCGACCCACCCGCTGCGACCGAGGTCAAGGCTCTGCGCAGGCTCGTGCGGGCCGGCGTGAGCACTGCCGTGGGCGAGCTGAGGGGGGCTGGGGTCCCTGACCAGGTGGTGGGGTCGAGCAAGACCATGCGCTCGCTGGCCCGTCTGGCAGGTGCAGCGCCCAGCAGCGAGGGTCCGTACACGCCTCGCGTGCTGCGACATGACGACCTGTGCGAGTGGCTGCCCCGGCTCGCGCGGATGACGTCGACGCAGCGGGCGGCCCTGCCAGGGGTGTCCGCCGGGCGCGCCCACCAGCTGCTCGCGGGCGCCCTGGTCGCGGAGGTCGCCATGGACATGCTGGAGATCGAGGAGCTGGAGATCTGCCCGTGGGCGCTGCGCGAGGGCATCATCCTGCGCCGGCTGGACTGGATCAGCGCAGGGTGACGTGCGCCGGGGTGCGACCCGCGCCAGGACGACCGCGCCCGTCCCGCCTAGTGTGGGAGCGTGTCCGGCGAAGCCCGGCCCCATTGGGCCAACCCCAGGAAGGGCGTCTCCAGGCGTGCCCGGGCGCGTGCGGTCGCCACCTCCCCTCGTGCCGTGCTCCGCGAGCGCGGCGAGCGTCCGGACGGCATCGAGGTCGCGCTCTCCACCTCCTCGGCCTACCCGCAGGGCATCCCCGACGCCTTTGAGATGGCGGCGCGGCTCGGTTACGACGGACTTGAGCTGATGGTCTGGACGGACCCGCTCAGCCAGGACGCGCAGGCGCTGGCGTCGTTGGTGCAGCACCACGGGCTCCCGGTCCTGGCGGTGCACGCCCCCACGCTGCTCATCACCCAACGGGTCTGGGGCAAGGAGGCGTGGGCGAAGATCAACGGTGCGGTGGAGCTGGCCGACAAGCTCGGCGCCGACACCGTCGTGACCCACCCGCCGTTCCGCTGGCAGCGCGACTACGCCGAGGAGTTCGTCGAGGGCGTGCGCCGCATCAGCGCCGAGAGCGGCATCGCGGTGGCGGTGGAGAACATGTACCCCTGGCGGGTGCGCCAGCGGGAGATCCCGGCCTACCTGCCGCACTGGGACCCCTCGGACCAGGACTACGACCACGTGGTGCTGGACCTCTCGCACGCCGCCGTGGCCGGCTCTGACGTCCTGGAGATGGCCCGGGTGCTCGGCCCCCGGCTGCGCCACCTGCACCTGACCGACGGCACCGGCTCGCCCAAGGACGAGCACCTGGTGCCCGGACGGGGTGGGCAGCCGTGCGAGGAGGTCCTGAACCTGCTGACGCGCACCGGCTGGACGGGGACGGTGGTGCTGGAGGTGAACACCCGTCGTTGCCGCGACGCCGCCGAGCGGGAGCTCGATCTGGCTGAGTCGCTAGCGTTTGCGCGCGCGCACCTCGGGGTGCAGGCGGGCGAGGGCAGCGAGAGCCGATGACCGCTAGCGCGAAGACTTCGGTGTGCGTGCGACACCTTTGTCTTCGCCCATGCGCTGGCTGCCCAGCCCCGTCCACCGGGCCGGCCAGGGCCGCGTAGCCTTCGGGCCATGTTCTCCTCGCTGCTGAGGGCGCCGATGCTGCAGGCCGCGCAGAGCCACCGCCTGCGCCACGTCATCGAGACCGCCCCCGTGTCCCGTTCAGTCGTCGCACGCTTCGTCGCCGGGGCCCACACCGAGGACGCGGTGCGGGCCACCACCTCGCTGGTCGACGAGGGTCTGACGGTCACCGTCGACCACCTCGGTGAGGACACCAATGACCTGGGTCAGGCCGAGGGGGTGCGTGACGCGTACCTGGAGCTGTTGAAGCGGCTGTCGGGCTCGGGGCTGACCTCCGACGGCCGGGCCGAGGTCTCGCTCAAGCTGTCGGCCCTCGGTCAGGGCCTCGGGGCGGACGGCCCTGCGATCTCCACCGACTTCGCCGCCGCGATCTGCGCGGCCGCCGCGCAGGCGGGCACCACGGTGACCGTCGACATGGAGGACCACACCACCACCGACGCCACGCTGGCGGCCGTCGTGGACCTGCGCGAGGACTTCCCCTGGGTCGGCGCGGTCCTGCAGTCCTACCTGCGCCGCACCGAGGGCGACTGCCGCGACCTGGCCTCGGCGGGCTCCAGGGTGCGCCTGTGCAAGGGCGCGTACAACGAGCCGGAGTCCGTGGCCTTTGCGGACAAGTCCGAGGTGGACATGAGCTACGTGCGCTGCATGAAGGTGCTCATGGGCGGCGCCGGCTTCCCGATGCTGGCGACCCACGACCCCCGGCTGGTGGACATCGCCGGCGCCCTGGCCGTCCAGGCCGGACGGGAGGTGGGCAGCTACGAGTACCAGATGCTCTTCGGCATCCGGCCCGACGAGCAGAAGCGCCTGGCCGAGCTCGGGGAGACCGTCCGGGTCTACCTGCCCTACGGCGAGGAGTGGTACGGGTACCTGATGCGGCGGATGGCCGAGAAGCCAGCCAACACGGTCTTCTTCCTCCGCGCGCTGGCGACGAAGGGCTGAGTCGATGACGGGTCCGAAGGGGAAGGTCAAGGTGGCCGCACCCACGTCGCAGCGCAGCCGCGTGGCGGTGCTCGGCGCAGGCGTGATGGGCGAGACGTTGATCTCGGGACTGCTGCGCGCGGGCTGGGCGCCGCAGGAGCTGCTGGTCACCGAGCGCCGGCCGGAGCGGGCAGCCGAGCTGGCGGAGCGCTACGGGGTGGTAGTCACCGGCAACGTGGAGGCCGCCGGCGCGGCGGACACCGTGGTGCTGGTGGTCAAGCCGCAGGACATGGACGGCCTGCTGGTGGAGATCGCCGGCGCGCTGCGCCCGCAGGCACTGGTGGTGTGCATCGCGGCCGGGATCAGCACCGAGTACGTGGAGAAGCGCCTGGCCGAGGGCGTCGCGGTGGTGCGGGTGATGCCGAACACCCCGGCGCTGGTGGACCAGGGGATGGCGGCGATGTCGCCCGGCTCGTACTGCGACGCCGCGCACCTGGAGCGCGCACATGAGCTGCTCGCGGCCACCGGCAAGGTGATGACGGTCCCCGAGCACCACCAGGACGCCGTCACGGCGATCTCCGGCTCCGGCCCTGCCTACATCTTCTACGTCGTCGAGGCGATGATCGAGGCGGGCGTCCTGCTGGGGCTGCCCCGATCCACCTCGACCGAGCTGGTGGTGCAGACGCTCTACGGCGCCGCGACGATGCTCAAGGAGACCGGTGAGCACCCCACGGTGCTGCGGGAGCAGGTCTCCAGCCCGGCGGGGACCACCATGGCGGCGCTGCGCCAGCTCGACGACCACAAGGTGCGGGCCGCGTTCCTGACCGCCATGGAGGCCGCACGGGACCGGTCTCGCGAGCTGTCGTCCGGCCATGCCTGAGCCCCTGGCGCCCGACCAGGCCGGGACGCTGGCGCAGCTGATCCGCTACCCGGTGAAGTCCGTCCTGGGAGAACAGCTCTTCCGGGTGCGGGTGGAGCTGCGGGGGCTGGAGGCGGACCGGCTGTGGTCGGTGCACGATTCCACCGGACGGCTCGGCAGCGGCAAGTCGAGCAGCCGCTTCGTACGCATGGAGGGGTTGCTGCACCTGCGAGGAACGCTCCCCGAGGGTGACCCGGTACCGACCATCACCTGGCCCGACGGTCGTGCCCTGCGCACCGACGACCCGGGCATCGCGGCAGCGCTGGGCCAGACCGTGCAGATGGAGGTCGACGTCAGCCGTGAGGGCGACGCCTCGCACCACGACGACGGGCCCGTGCACCTGGTGACGACGGCCTCGCTGCGATGGCTGGAGCAGCAGCACGGCGAGCCGGCGCCGGTCGCCCGGTTCCGCCCCAACCTCGTGCTCGACACGGCCGACCAGCTGGGCCCGGTGGAGCAGGACTGGGTCGGGCGCGAGCTGGTGGTGGGCCAGGTGCGGCTGCGGGTCCGCGCGCCGATGCCCCGGTGCGTGATGACCACGATGGACCAGCTGGACCTGCCTGCGGACCGGCGGATGCTGCACACGCTCAAGCAGCACGCCGGGCTCGACCTCGGTGTGGTGGCTGACGTGCTGACCCCAGGGGTCATCGCCGTCGGTGACCGCGCCACGCTGTGCCGGTGACCGGCGGCGAAGCGGACCTGGGCGCCGGACTTGTGTGGCTCGGACCTTTGGACGGAGGACGTCTGGCGTCGTTGCGCCGGACCGCCCTGACGGCAGACCCTGACGCGTTCTACCGCACCGTCGCCGAGGAGGCCGACCACCCTGCGGACCACTGGGTCGATCGGCTCAGCGACCCGCGCAGCCACTGGGTGATCGGCGTCGACGAGCAGGGCCGCGACGTCGCGCTGGGGGCGGTCGTGCCGTACCACGAGGACCCGCGCGACCTGACGGTCATCTCCGTCTGGGTGCAGCCGACGGCGCGCGGCCGCGGTATCGCCCGTGCCCTGATGGTGGCTCTGATCGAGCGCGCCTGCATCGACGCGCCGCCGGGTGTGACCCTGTGGGTGGCCGATGTGAACGCCGCGGCTGAGGCGCTCTACGAGGAGCTGGGCTTCGAGCGGACGGGCCGCACCGGGTGCTTCCCCCCCGCCGCGCGAGCACATCACCGAGCACGAGCGCCGGCTCGTCCTGCAACCGGGCGACTGAGTGCCTGCGACGACCGGGCTCAGTCGGTCAGGTCCTCCCAGACGAACGTGGTCGTCTCACCGGTCTCCCAGTCACGCCGGAGGATGCTGTAGGCCACCGAGGCGAGCGGGGTGCCGCCGTCCACGGGCCAACCTTGTCGGTAGTGCGCTTCCTTGAGCCAGCCGCAGCGCAGGAAGGTCTTGCGCATCGCGGTGTTGTCCTCGCGGGTCTGTCCCTCGAAGCGGTTGACGCCCGACATGGTGCTGAAGACGTGGTCGGTAGCTGCGAGCAGGGCCTGGACCCCCAGGCCGCGGCCTCGCAGCGCAGCGTCGAGCCGGAGGTCGAACAGCGGGGCCCCGTCGCTCAGGTCCTCGAGCCGGAAGAAGCCGATGCGTCCCAGCTCGCAGTGGTCGATCCAGAACGAGTCGTTGTCCTCGTTGCGGTAGGCGCCGTCGCTGATCGCCGCCTCGATGTCCGTGGCTGTCGGACGCGGGCGCCCGTGGAAAGGGAACTCGTTGCGCGTCAGAAAGTCCACGAGGGCGTCGCGGTCCTCCCCGGTCGGATCCAGCCGCGCAAAGGCTATGGCCATGGCAGCCTCCGATCAGGGCCGGGCGGCGAAGCGCTCGATCAGCTGGTTGTTGCCGGAGACGATGAGCGTGTCGTGGCGGGTGACCATCGTGTCCGGCTGTGCGTAGGTGAAGTCCGCCCCAGGCGCCTTCACCCCGACGACCGTGACCCCGTACTTCTTGCGTACCTGGGACTGGCCCAGTGTGAAGCCCTGCGTCTCCACAGGCGGACGCATCTTGACGATCGCGAACCCGTCGTCGAACTCGATGTAGTCCAGCAGCTTGCCCGAGACCAGGTGCGCGACCTTCTCGCCAGCATCCGCCTCGGGGTACACCACGCGGTGGGCGCCGATCCGCTCCAGGATCCGTCCGTGGGAGGGGGTGATGGCCTTGGCCCACACCTGCTTGTTGCCCATGTCCACCAGGTTGGCCGTGGCCAGCACGCTGGACTCGATCGAGGTGCCGATACCGACCACGGCTATGGGGAACTCCTGGCAGCCCAGCTGCTTGAGCGCATCGAGGTTGGTGGCGTCGGCCTCGGCCACGTGGGTCAGCCGCCCCGACCACTCCTGGACCAGGTGCGGGTCCTTCTCGACCGCGAGCACCTCGTGGCCAAGCCGGTTCAAGGCGTCGGCGATGGCGGCGCCGAAGCGCCCCAGGCCGACCACCAGCACGGCAGCGTCATGCAGGTTCCTGTCACCCAACGATGGGCCTCTCTTCCGCTAGCCGGTACATCTTGGGATGCTCCCTCAGCGCGAGGGCGGCCGCCACGGACATCGTGCCGGTACGGCCGAGGAACATCAGTCCAGTCAACAGGTACTTGCCCGCATCCGGCAGGTCAGGGGTCAGCCCCTGGCTGAGACCGCAGGTGGCGAAGGCAGAGATCACCTCGAACAGGACGATGTCCAGGGGCTCGTCGGTGATCGCCTGCAGGGCCATGGTGGCGACGATGACCAGCGTCGCCCCGACCAGCAGGACCGTGACCGAGAGCCGCATCGTGACCGACGGGATCCGCCGGCCGAACGCCTCCACGTCGGTGTTGCCGCGGGCCTCGGCCACCGTGGCCAGGAACAGCACCGCGAGCGTGGTCACCTTGATGCCACCGGCCGTCGAGGCACTCCCGCCGCCGATGAACATCAGCACGTCCAGAGCCAGCCAGGTCTCACCGTTCATCGCCCCGACGTCCAGGGTGGCGAAGCCCCCCGATCGGGGCATCACCGACATGAACAGGACGGCCAGGATCTTCTCGTCCGCCTCGAGGCCACCCAGGGTCCGGGGGTTCGCCCACTCGAAGGCACCCAGCATCACGACGGTGAGAGCCAGCAGCACCAGCGTGGTGGTCACGGTGAGCTGTGCGTGCAACCCCCAACGGCTCGGGCTGCGCCACCGTGGGCCCACCGCCACCAGCACGGGGAAGCCCACGCTGCCCACGAAGACGCCGGTGAGGATGGGTATGCAGAGCCACCAGTCCCCTACAGAACCTTCGGGCAGACCACCGGGGTGCGAGGCGAACCCGGCGTTGTTGAACGCCGAGATCGCGTAGAACACCGAGTGCCACAACGCTTGACCGGGTTCTTCCCCCAGCGTGAGGAACCGCGGGAAGAGCACCACGGTCAGGATGGCCTCCAGGACCAGCGATGTCCCGATCACGACCCGGAGCAGGGTGCCCACCTCGCCGAGCCGCTGCGCCTTGGTCTCACGCTGGGCGAGGAGCCGGCCCGTGAGGCCGATGCGCCGGGAGACGGCCAGTCCCAGCAGGGCGGCGAGGGTGATCACGCCGAGGCCACCGACCTTGATCGCCACCAGGATGATCGCTTCACCCAGGCCCGACCAGTAGGTGGCGGTGTCGACCGTGACCAGTCCGGTGACGCAGACCGCTGAGGTGGCGGTGAACAGGGCGTCGGCGAACGGCGCCCGCTGTCCGGTGCTGGTGGCTGCAGGAAGGGACAGCAGCCCGGTGACCAGGGCGATGACGGTGGCGAACACCCCGAGGGCCAGGCGGGCGGGGGAGGTTCGGCCTATCGAGTCGACGCGATTCTTGAACCGACCCGGCATGGAGGTGCCGGAGGCCGCGGCGCGCCGGACGGAGGAGGTGCCCGGCTGGGTCACGCTGGTTCCTCCTGCCTCGACCGGTGTCGCCGTGCTGTGTCGCTGTTCCTGGGGTGACGCTAGCGTCGCTGCATGGCTTCCGGCACCCGGGTCGTGTGGGACCCCGACTTCAACCGGTACGACTTCGGGCCGAGCCACCCGATGGCTCCGGTGCGGCTGGACCTCACCGCCCGCCTGGCCGAGAGCCTCGGCCTGTTTGCGGCGCCCGGTGTGCAGGTGCACGGAGCCGAGGTGGCTTCGTACGCCCTGCTGTCCACCATCCACGACCCGGCCTACGTCCGGGCGGTCCAGCACGCCTCAGAGCACCCAGAGCAGGCGGACGGACGGTGGGGCCTGGGCACTGCTGACGACCCCGCCTTCCCCGGCATGCACGACGCCAGCGCCCGGGTGCTGCAGGCGTCGGTGGACTGCGCCGACCAGGTGTGGAGCGGGGACGTCCTGCACGCGGTCAACTTCTGCGGCGGGCTGCATCACGCCATGCATGCGCGTGCCAGCGGGTTCTGCGTCTACAACGACGTGGCGGCGGCGATCCAGCGGCTGCTGGACTCCGGTGCGCAGCGGGTGGCGTACGTGGACGTGGACGTCCACCACGGCGACGGGACGCAGGCGCTGTTCTGGGACGACCCCAGGGTGCTGACGATCTCCGTGCACGAGACCGGCAGGGTGCTCTTCCCCGGCACCGGCTTCCCGGACGAGACGGGAGGGCCGAAGGCAGCCGGCTCGGCGGTGAACGTGGCACTGCCACCGGGCACAGGTGACCGGGACTGGTTGCGTGCCGTGCACTCGGTGGTCCCGGCCCTGGTGCGCGCCTTCCGCCCGGAGGTGCTGGTCAGCCAGCACGGCTGCGACACCCACCTGCTGGACCCGCTGGCTCACCTGGCCGTGTCCCTGGACGCCCAGCGTGCGGTGACCGAGTCGCTGCACGAGCTCTCGCACGAGGTGTGCGACGGCAGGTGGTTGGCCACGGGCGGTGGTGGATACGAGATCGTCGACGTGGTGCCCCGCGCCTGGACCCACCTGGTGGCCATCGCCGCCCACGCCCCCATCGCCCCTGCGACGGAGCTTCCGGCGTCGTGGCTCGCCTTCGTGCAGCAGCGCTTCGGCCGGCAGGGACCAGCCAGGATGACCGACGGCAAGGACACCGGGTGGCGCTCGTGGGAGGTTGGGTACGACCCCGAGGACGTGCTGGACCGGGCGGTGATGGCGACCCGCAAGGCGGTGTTCCCCCTGCACGGCCTGGATCCCTGGTTCGACTAGCCCGCCCGCTTCCCACCGGCCCCACCAGCCCCTAACCTGTGCACACACATGGCGGGTCACCGCACCGGTCCCCGGGGCCGGTGTCAAGGCCGGCACGGCGAGGGACCAGGGTGGACATGACGGCTGAGCGGGACCTGAACCAGGTGCGCTTCCTGACCGTCGCCGAGGTCGCCGCCATCATGCGCGTGTCCAAGATGACGGTCTACCGGCTCGTGCACTCCGGCGAGATGCCCGCCGTGCGGGTCGGCCGCTCCTTCCGGGTCCCCCAAGACGCGGTGGACGCCTACCTCAAGAGTTCGTTCGTCGACACCGCCTGATGCGCCGTCACCGCCTGAGCGAGGTCGGAGCTACGTCCTGGACGGGGCCGTTCGCTCGTGGTCCCGGCGAGCGGTACCCTGGCGCCAGACGTCACGTATCCACGGCAGCACCTGTTCGCAGGTCGTTGCCCAACTGTCAGTGAGGCTCCATGGGTTCCGTCATCAAGAAGCGCCGCAAGCGGATGGCCAAGAAGAAGCATCGCAAGCTGCTTCGCAAGACGCGCCACCAGCGCCGCAACAAGAAGTGAGCCGTCGGTGCCGCCGCCCTGCGGGTGTGGTGGCACCGCTGCCGTCGCGCGCCGTCTGGTCCTAGGACCGGGCGGCGCCCGCGTCTGCGGCTGCGCGACTCTCCGCGCAGGCACCAGATCCTTGCGCAGGCACCGAGCAGGACCGGGGAGGTGGCATGGCTGAGGTGGTGCTCATCACCGGCGTCTCCCGGTACCTCGGGGGACGCTTCGCGCGGATGCTGTCAACCGAGTCCTCCGTGGCCCGTGTGATCGGTGTGGACGTGGTGCCCCCCACCCACGACATCGGCAGCACCGAGTTCGTTCGCGCCGACATCCGGAACCCCGTGATCGCCAAGGTCATCGAGCGGGCCGGCGTCGACACCGTCGTGCACATGAACGTCATCGCCACCCCCACCTCCGCCGGCGGCCGGGTCTCCATGAAGGAGATCAACGTCATCGGGACGATGCAGCTGCTCGCTGCGTGCCAGAAGTCCTCGGGGGTCACCAGGCTCGTCGTGAAGTCGACCTCGTCGGTCTACGGGGCCAGCCCCAAGGACCCCGCGCAGTTCACCGAGGAGACACCGGCGAAGGTGCTGCCGCGGGCCGGCTGGGGCAAGGACTCCGTCGAGGTGGAGGGATATGTCCGCGGCTTCTCACGTCGACGTCCCGACGTCGACGTCGCCGTGCTGCGCTTCGCGAACGCCATCGGCCCAGGCATCCGCACCGCCCTGACCGACTACTTCGAGCTTCCGGTCGCGCCGACCGTCCTGGGCTTCGACCCGCGCCTGCAGTTCGTGCACGAGGAGGACCTGATCGAGGGCATGCGGCTCGCGACCGAGGGGGACGTGACAGGGGTCGTCAACGTGGCCGGCGACGGGGTGGTGACCCTCAGCCAGGCGCTGGGCATGACTGGGCACCCGCCACTGCCGGTGCCGCTGCCCGCGATGGACGTGGTGGCTCAGGGAGTGCGTCGGCTGTTCCGCACGGACCTGGACGGTGAGCAGATACGGATGCTCACCTACGGGCGCTGCCTGGACACCGCGCGGATGCGCAGCGACCTCGGCCTGGTGCCCCGCTGGAGCACCCGCGAGGCCTTTGCCTCCTACGTCGCCGCGCGACGGCTGCACGGCCCCGTGCCCGTGTCGGCGCTGGACGAGGCGTCCGAGCAGCTGGTGGCCCTGGCGGGCCTGGTGGGCGGCGCCGCCGCTACCGTCAGCGGCGGCGCGAGCGCGGTGCTGCAGGCCCTGCCGCTGCGACCGGCGAGGAGGTCGGCCCCATGAGTGACGCCCGGATCATCCCGTTGGACGGCAAGCGCGGCCGCGCCGCGAAGACGTCGGCCCCGAGGGTGCGTGTCGCCAGGGACGCAGGTTCTGCCGTCTCTGCCGGTGCTGCCAGAGCGGGCGACGAACGTGCCCGGCGCAGGCGTCGCACCACGCCCCTGCTGGAGCAGGCGGAGGTCGAGCAGCAGGTGGGCGCCGCGCGCAAGCGACCCGCGACGACAACGGCACGTCGACCTCCGCCGCGCCCGGGCGAGCCGCGCTCGGCCCAGGCCGCACGCCTGGCGGCCGATGCCGCAGATGTGGGGGAGAGGCTGGTCGAGGACCTCTCCCAGGACGCTTCCCCCTCCGAGCTCGAGGCCAAGGTGGCCGCGGCCCTGGCGTTCCTGCGCCGCAGGCTGACCGGTGACTACGAGGTCGACGAGTACGGCTTCGACGCAGAGCTGACCGACACGGTGGTGCTCAACCTGCTGCGCCCGCTGTACCGCAGCTGGTTCCGGGTGCAGGTGCGCGGCATCGAGAACATCCCGTCGGTGGGCGGGGCGCTGGTGGTGGCCAACCACTCCGGCACCATCGCCCTGGACGCCCTGATGACGCAGGTGGCGATCAGGGACGAGCACCCTGCCGGTCGGCACCTGCGGATGCTGGGGGCGGACCTGGTCTTCTCTGCCCCGGTGATCGGTGACATCGCGCGCAAGTCGGGGTCGACCCTGGCGGCCAACGTGGACGCAGAGCGGCTGCTGGCCGACGGGCACCTGGTGGGTGTCTGGCCCGAAGGCTTCAAGGGCATCGGGAAGCCCTTCAGCGAGCGCTACAAGCTGCAGCGCTTCGGACGAGGCGGGTTCGTCTCGGCCGCCTTGCGAACCCGAGCCCCGATCGTGCCCTGCGCCATCGTCGGTGCGGAGGAGATCTACCCCATCCTGGCGAACATGAAGACGCTGGCCCGTCTGCTGGGGCTGCCCTACGCCCCCGTCACACCGACGTGGCCGCTGCTGGGGCCGCTGGGCCTGGTCCCGCTGCCGTCGAAGTGGTGGATCGAGTTCGGCGAGCACATCCCCACGGACGAGGCAGGCGAGGGTGGCGCGGACGACCCGATGATGATCTTCGACGTCACCGACCAGGTCCGCGAGACGATCCAGCAGACGCTGTACTCGCTGCTGATGCAGCGCCGCTCCGTCTTCTTCTGAGCCGAGAGTCTGGTCTGCCGGGCGACGTCGAGGGGGTCGGCGTCGGTGGGGGCGATCTCGGCGAGCATTGCTGAGACGTGGTCCATGAGGCCGGCGTAGCTCACCGCCAGGGAGTCCTCGGCGGCCTTGGCTGCGACGTAGGGGCCGAGGTAGGGGTGAGGTCGGTGACGGACGGGCGAGGCGTCAGATGACGCCGCCGTTGACGTAGACGACCTGGCCGTTGACCCAGCGGGCGGGGCCGGCGAGGAACGCCACGGTTGTGGCGATGTCCTCGGGCATCCCCAGCCGCTCGAGCGGCGACATGGCGGAGAGCTCGTCGACGGCTTCCTGAGGCTTGCCATCGAGGAACAGCGGGGTCGCTGTCGGGCCCGGTGCCACGGCGTTGGCGGTGACGTCGCGCCCGCGCAGCTCCTTGGCCAGGATGAGTGTCATCGCGTCCACCGCGCCCTTGGTTGCGGCGTAGGCGCCGTACCCGGGCAGCGCGAGCTTGGTGACCGTGGTGGAGAAGTTGATGATCGCGCCGCCGGCGCGGACCCGGCGCGCGGCCTGCTGGGAGACCACGAACGTGCCGCGGATGTTGGTGCGGTGCATGCGGTCGAGGTCGTCCAGGTCGAGCTCGGCCAGCGGGGACAGCAGCATGATGCCGGCGGTGTTCACCACGACGTCGATTCCGCCGAACGAGGACTCCACCGCGGTGAAGGCCGCGTCCATGGCGCACTCGTCGGCCACGTCACCGCTCACCGGCACGGAGCGGCCGCCGGCCTGGGTGATGGCGTCGATGGTCAGCAAGACCACGATCTACAAGTCGTGGCCCTCCAGGGGCGCCCTCGCCCTGGACGGCTACTTCGACGCGGTGCGCTCCACGCTGGTGTTTCCCGACACCGGTGACCTCGCCGCCGACCTGACCACCCAGCTGCACGCTTTCGTGCACCTGCTCACCCAGACCCCCGCCGGGCGGGCGATCGCGGAACTCATCGGGCGGGCCCAGACCGACCCCGACCTCGCCGCGGCGTTCGTCGAGCGATACGCCGACCCCCGCCGCCAGCTCGCCGTGGACAGGATGACCCGCGCCCAGACCCGCGGCCAGCTGCGCGGCGACGTCGAGCCGCAGGTCATCGTGGACCAGCTGTGGGGAGCGTGCTACCACCGCCTCCTCATTCCCAGCCTTCCCCTGACGGAGGAGTTCACCACGGCCCTGGTCCAGAACCTGGTGGGCGGCGTGCTGATCCCCGACGAGAAGATTCACCTGCGGCGGTGACTTTGACCGACGGCGTGACCATCACCGCGTCAGCATCGTGGTGATGGCCACCCTCGTCGGTACCTCGGTCTAGGACCGCTCCGCGGGAGTCACGCCCTCTTGCGCTGGGCCGCCATGACGAGGCCGGACGCGATCGTGAGCGCAGCGACACCACCGACCAGGAGGCCCTGGGCCTCGACGCCGGCGGTGGAGCCGCCTCCCGTGTCGACGCCGCCAGTGGGGACGTTCGTCACCTGCTCGCCCGAGTCGTTCAGCAAGGCGATCCCGCTGACGAGATCAGGGTCGGAGCTGTACGCGAAGACCTGGACGTCGTCGCCCACGCTCAGTGCCTCCCGGAACTCGGTGAAACTCGCTTCCTCACCCTCGGCTCCGAAGGCGAATTCATCGTTGCGGTCGTAGGTGTAGACGCCGCTCTCGAGAGTGAAGGTTGTGCCGTCGACGGCCGTTACGGTGCCCACCACGTCGCCAGGGGTGGCGGCACCCGCGGACGAGGCCACCGCGAGCGGGACCGTGATCGCGATACCGATCCCGGCCATCAGGCTGCCTGCTCGGTGGCAACGGCGTGCGAACTGGCTCAAGTGCATGTTGCGGGACATCGTGTTCCACCTTTGGGTCGAGGTTGGGTCCTACCGGCCGCGACGTCCAACGTCGCGTCTGCCTACCTGACGCCTCAGCAACCACTTCAGTCGCACATACACAGCAGGTGTTCTGGAGGGTGCCCCATCGACGGAACCGCGTCACAGCATCGACCGTTCTCGAGTGGGCAGACGCGGGTCCACGACACTCCGTCGGACAGTGTCCGGAACCCGTGCCCGAAAGGAGGTCTGGAACGACAGAAGCGGGTCACGGCACAGCGTCGGCCCCGACAGTAGATTTCTACCCGATCGGAACCTCACGATCGGGTAGCGGTCTCAGCGGTGGGCGAAGGCAACGCCCTGCATCCCTGCGTAGGCGGAACCTCCCCACACCTGACCGAAACGGGCCCAGCCGGATCGACGTCACGGCTGGGACGTTGAGGGCTAAAGTCCGGACATGGCCAGTGCGTCCTCCGTACCGCACCGGATCACCCTGATCACCCGTTCGGGGTGCCACCTGTGCGAGAGCGCCCGCGACGTGGTTCAGGAGGTGGCGCTCGCGAATGGGGTGGGATGGCGCGAGATCGACGTGGACGCCGACCCCGACCTGGCCGACAAGCACGGAGAAGAGGTCCCCGTAGTCCTGGTCGACGGTCGGGTGCACAGCTGGTGGACCGTGGACCGCCTCCGGCTTGAGCAGGCGCTGCAGCCCGGCGGCACCGGACCGTTGCGGTGGCTGCGCGGCCGCGGTTGACGCCGCGGCAGGCTCCTGCGGTCGGTGGTTTGACGGCAGCACCCCGTGACAATGCTCACCCGGTCCGTGTGTATCCTCGCGCGACTTTGTGCACACGTTCACAAGTGCTTATTGTTCTGGGGTCCGCATGTTGCGCTGCTGAAGGAGACGGCGACTGCCGTGAGCACTCCCCGTGGCGACCTGGCCCGCACCGCCCCCGTGCGTGCCCTGGGTCGAGACGTGCCGGATGCCACCGTCGCGCGCCTGCCCGGCTACCTGCGTGCCCTGTCGTCCCTGGTCGAACGGGGGGTGGCGACCGTGTCGTCCGAAGAGCTCGCGGCGCAGGCTGGTGTCAATTCCGCCAAGCTGCGCAAGGACCTCTCGCACCTGGGCTCCTACGGCACCCGCGGCGTGGGCTATGACTGCGACTACCTCGTCTACCAGATCTCGCGAGAGCTGGGCGTGGCGGAGGACTGGCGCGTGGCGATCGTGGGGATCGGCAACCTGGGGCACGCGCTGGCCAACTCTGGCGGCTTCGCCTCCCGCAACGTGAGCGTGGTGGCGCTCCTGGACGCGGACGCCGACGTGGTGGGGGAGCAGGTCGCCGGCCTGCCGGTGCGCCCGATGACAGAGCTCGAGCGCGTGGTCGCAGACCTGGACGTCTCGATCGGCGTGCTGGCCACACCCGGGCCGGCCGCCCAGGGGGTCTGCGACCGTCTCGTCGCCTGCGGGGTCACCAGCATCCTCAACTTCGCGCCCACGCTGCTGCAGGTCCCGGCCGGTGTGGTCGTGCGCCGTGTCGACCTCTCGACCGAGCTGCAGATCCTGGCCTTCCACGAGCAGCGCCGTGCCGCCGGTGCCGCAGACGGCATGGTGCGCTCGCGCCGAGGCGAGAAGCTGCCGGCGGGGGCACCCTCGTGAGCCTCCTCGTGGTCGGGATCTCCCACCACAGCGCGCCGCTGGACGTGCTCGAGCGCGTGGCGCTGGACTCCGCCGCCGCCCGCGCGCTGGCCATCGACCTGCTGGCGACGGAGCACGTCTGCGAGGCCGTGGTGCTGGCGACCTGCAACAGGATCGAGGTCTACGCCGACGTCACGACCTTCCACGGCGGGCTGGCGGACGTGGGGCAGGCCCTCGCCGCCCGCACGGGGACGAACCTGGCCGACCTCACCGAGCACCTGTACGTGCGCTACGCCGAGCACGCGGTCTCGCACCTGTTTACCGTCGCCTCCGGCCTGGACTCGATGGCCGTGGGCGAGGCCCAGGTGCTCGGGCAGGTCCGCTCCAGCCTGCGCACCGGCCAGGACGACGGCACGGTCGGACGGGCCCTGGACCCGCTGCTGCAGCACAGCCTGCGGGTGGGCAAGCGTGCGCACACCGAGACCGGCCTCGATCGCGCCGGGCACTCGCTGGTGCAGGCCGCCCTCGCGCGCGCTGAGGAGCACGCGGTGGCGCTGCCCCTAGCACGCACCATGGTCGTGGGAGCGGGCGCGATGAGCGGGCTCGCCGCCGCCACCCTGCACCGGATGGGGGCCCGCTCGATCACCATCGCGAACCGCACGCCGGAGCGGGCGCGGCGCCTGGCCGCAGCCGTGCAGGGGAAGTGGCTGCTGCTGGACGACGACGAGGCGCTGACCTCGGCGCTGGCGCAGGCCGACGTGGTCGTGTCCTGCACCGGAGCGAGCGGGCAGGTGCTCACCCTCGAGCGCGTGGCCGCCGCACGCGAGCAGCGAGCCGCCTCCGCAGCCGGGTCGGGCACCTCTGCCGCGCCCCAGCTGCTGGTGGACCTGGCGCTGCCCCGGGACGTCGCCCCGGCGGTGGCGGACCTGCGGGGTGTCCACGTCATCGACCTGGCCACCCTGGGCCTCGAGCTCGCGGACGACAGCGTGGGCGCCGACCTGGATGCGGCGCGAGGCATCGTGGCCGAGGAGGTGGCCACCTACCTGCAGGTGCTGCGTGCGGACGAGGTCGCTCCTACCGTCGTCGCGCTGCGGTCCTACGCCCGCCAGGTCGTCGAGAGCGAGCTGGGACGGATGCGGACCCGGCTCGGCGCCGACCTCGACCCGCGCGTGGCCGCCGAGGTCGAGCGCAGCGTCCACCGCGTCGTCGAGAAGCTGCTGCACACCCCGACCGTGCGGGTGAAGTCCCTTGCCGGGCAGGACGGCACCCGCTACGCCGCAGCGCTGCGCGAGCTGTTCGACCTCGACGTCGACGCCGTCACCGGAGGTGCCGCGATCACCGATGTGGCGAATGCTCTGGCCGTGGTGCCTGCCGAGCGCCGGCTCGGCCGCCAGCAGGGAGGTGCCGCGTGAGCAGCACCGTCGCGAACACCCCCGACCGGCTTCCTGTGCTGCGGCTGGGCACCCGGCGCAGCCTGCTCGCACGCACGCAGAGCGAACGCGTGGCGAGGGCGCTGCGCGAGAGCGCCGGCGTGGACGTCGAGCTCGTCGAGATCACCACCGAGGGAGACCTCTCCAGCGCACCGCTGGCACAGATCGGTGGCACCGGGGTGTTCGTCTCCGCCCTGCGCCAGGCCCTGCTGGACGGCAGGATCGACCTGGCTGTGCACTCGCTGAAGGATCTCCCGACCGCGGCGGCCGAGGGGATCACCCTCGCCGCGGTGCCCCAGCGCGAGGACCCGAGGGACGCACTGGTGGCGCGCGACGGCCTCACCCTGGGCGAGCTGGGGCCGGGCGACAGGGTGGGCACCGGCGCGCCCCGGCGCGCCGCGCAGCTGCGCGCGCTCGACCTCGGCCTGGAGGTGGTCGACGTCCGCGGCAACGTCGACACCCGGCTGCGAGCGGTGAGCGACGGGTCGCTCGACGCGGTGGTGCTGGCGCGGGCTGGGCTGCTGCGCATCGGCCGCGCGGACGAGGCGACGGAGGTCCTTGACCCGTTGCAGATGCTGCCCGCTCCCGGGCAGGGCGCTCTGGCGCTGGAGTGCCGGGCCGACGACGAGACCACACGCGTGCTGCTGGCGGCCCTGGACGACCTGCCGAGCCGCGCCTGCACCGAGGCCGAGCGCAGCCTGCTGGCCGTGCTCGAGGGAGGCTGCTCGGCTCCCGTGGGAGCCTTGGCCGACTGGGTCGAGGGAGACGACGGCCCCGAGCTGTACCTGCGAGCTGTGGCCGCCGCACCGGACGGCTCGCGCGACCTGCGTCGCTCCGTGACCGGGCCGGTGCAGGAGCCGCACGCCCTCGGTGCCCGGCTCGCCGCGGTGATGCTCGAGGACGGCGCCGCCGACATCGTCCGCCCCCAGACGTCCGTACCCGACAGCCCAGCAGCAGCCACCAGTTCCGCAGTACCCGACCGTTCCGCAGTGCAGGAGAGTGAGCAGTGACCACCAAGAACATTCCGATCGGCCGTGTGGCCTTTGTCGGGACCGGACCGGGAGACCCCGGCCTGCTGACGGTGCGGGCCACCGAGGTGCTGGCGGGTGCCGAGACCGTGGTGCTCGACCGGGGCATCTCCGACGAGCACCGCAGGGACGTCGTCGCACGCTGGTGCCCGCCGGGCGTGGAGGTGCTCGATGCGGGCTTCGGTGAGAACGGGCAGCCGCTGACGCACGCCGGCCGGGCCAAGATCGTCACCAAGGCGGCCAAGGCCGGTCGCACCGTGGTGCGCCTGCTCGACGGTGACGCGAGCACGTTCTCCGGTCTGGCCGAGGAGCTGCTCGCCTGCCAGAAGGCCGGCGTGCCGTTCGAGGTGGTCCCGGGCGTGGCTCTGCACACCGCGGTCCCGGTGTTCGCGGGCGTCCCGACGACCTCCAGCGCCGTCTCCTCGCTGCACGTGGTCGACGCCTCCGCACGCTTCGACGCCGGTGCCCTGCTCGACGCCAGATCGACGGTCGTGCTGCTCGGCACCCGCGCCGACCTCGCCGTCGCAGCGACCACGTTGGTCCAGGCCGGCCGGTCCGGCGAGGCCGTCGTGGTGGTCACCACCCAGGGCTCCACCACGACGCAGTCGTCCCTGGACTCCACGCTCGGCGCCCTGCCCGGCCTGCTCGAGGGGGCCAGCGACGAGGACTTCCCTCGTCCGCTGGTCGCCGTCACCGGGCCGACCGTCGCGCTGCGCGAGCGGGTGTCGTGGTTCGAGACCCGCCCGCTGTTCGGGTGGCGGGTCCTGGTTCCGCGCACGCAAGCGCAGGCGGGCCCGATGAACGAGCGCCTGGCCACCTACGGGGCGGTGGCCGAGGTGGTGCCGACCATCTCGGTCGAGCCGCCGCGCACGCCGCACCAGATGGAGAAGGCCGTCACAGGTCTGGTCACCGGCCGCTACGAGTGGGTCGGCTTCACCTCGGTCAACGCCGTGCGCGCCGTACGGGAGAAGTTCTCCGAGTACGGCCTGGATGCCCGGGCGTTCGCCGGGCTCAAGATCGCCGCCGTCGGCGGTGTCACCGCTGAGGCGTTGCGGCAGTGGGGCATCGAGCCGGACCTGGTGCCTGAGCAGGAGCAGTCCGCGCACGGGCTGCTGGCCGAGTGGCCACCCTTCGACGAGCTTCTGGATCCGATCAACCGCGTGTTCCTACCCCGTGCCGACATCGCGACGGACACATTGGTGGCAGGGCTGCAGGAGATCGGCTGGGAGGTCGACGACGTCACCGCCTACCGCACCGTGCGCGCCGCGCCGCCGCCCGCGCCCGTGCGCGATGCCATCAAGAACGGCTCGTTCGACGCCGTGCTGTTCACCTCGTCATCGACCGTGCGCAACCTGGTGGGCATCGCCGGCAAGCCGCACACGGCCACGGTGGTGGCGTGCATCGGCCCGGCCACGGCCAAGACGGCCGAGGAGCACGGTCTGCGGGTCGACGTGCTCGCCGCGGAACCGAGTGCGGCATCCATGGTGGAGGCGCTCGCCGAGTACGGCGCAGGTCTGCGGTCCGCTGCCGTGGCGGCCGGCGAGCCGGTGCTGCGTCCCAGCCAGAAGCGGCCGGCTGCCCGTCGCCGGGCACGCTGAGAACGGGCCTGGACGTGGGCTCTCGCACCGACGGCCGTTCGGCGCCCTTCCCCGCGGGCCGCCCCCGGCGGCTGCGTGCCACCCCGGCGCTGCGGGCGCTCACGAGCGAGCACAGGCTGCACCCCGGACAGCTGGTGCTGCCGATGTTCGTCCGCGAGGGGCTGACCGAGCCACGGCCCATCTCGAGCATGCCGGGGGTCGTGCAGCACTCACGCGCCTCGCTGGTGCAGGCGGCGCAGGAGGCGGTGGCGGCCGGGGTGGGCGGGCTGATGCTGTTCGGCGTCCCGGTCGCGCGCGACGCCACCGGGTCGGGGGCCGACGATCCGCAGGGGATCCTGAACGCCGGCCTGCGTGATGTCGTCGCGGCGGTGGGCGATGAGACCGTGGTGATGGCCGACCTGTGCCTGGACGAGTTCACCGACCACGGCCACTGCGGGGTGCTGGACGCGTCCGGGGGCGTCGACAACGACGCCACCCTGGAGCGCTACGCCGCCATGGCGTTGGCCCAGGCCGAGGCTGGCGCAACGGTTCTGGGGCTGAGCGGGATGATGGACGGCCAGGTCGGTGCCGTCCGGCTCGCGCTGGAGGCAGCAGGTCGTCAGGACGTGGTCCTGCTGGCCTACGCCGCGAAGTACGCCTCCGCGTTCTACGGCCCGTTCCGAGAGGCTGTGGACTCCCAGCTCGGGGGCGACCGCCGCACGTACCAGCAGGACCCGGCCAACGTGCGTGAGGCCCTGCGCGAGGTTGACCTCGACGTGCGCGAGGGCGCCGACATCGTGATGGTCAAGCCGGGGTTGCCCTACCTCGACGTGCTCGCAGCCGTTGCCGCCTCCTCGCCGGTGCCGGTGTGGGCCTACCAGGTGTCCGGGGAGTACGCGATGGTGGAGGCCGCCGCGGCGAACGGCTGGATCGACAGGGAGCGTGCCGTGGCCGAGACGCTCACGGCGTTCGTGCGTGCGGGCGCCGAGGTGGTGCTGACCTACTGGGCCGTGGAGGCCGCCCGGTGGATGCGTGCCTGAGCCGTTGTCGCCCGTTCCATCCGCTGCTCGGCGTTCCGCTGCTCCTGCTGGTGCCTGAGCAGCTCGGCCGCCGCCTGCTCGCCCCGCTCTGCTGCCAGCTCCTGATCGCGCTCCGCCCTCGCCAGCCGTTCGCTCAGCTCCTCCAGCCGGGCGGCTGAGCGCTCGTTCTCCTGCTGCGCCTTGTGGACCTCCTGCTGCGAGCGGATCACCCCGCGCCGCGCCTGGGCGAGTGTGGCCTGGGCGCTGATCATCTCAGCGTCGGCGGCCTCGCGCGCTCGTCGCAGCGCATCCTCGCGCTCCTGCTCTGCTTGGCGCGCGTGCTCGTCCTGCCGGGCCTTGCCGGCTTTCTGCGTGGCTGCGGTCGCCGGTGGCTCTCCGGTGGCTGCCTCGTCGGTCGGTGGGTCGGGGACCGACGACAGTCCGGGCGGCCCGAAACCGCTGTAGGACAACGGCGTGGTGAGGTGCCCGGCACGTACCTGCTCGGCGATCTCCGGGTCCGCCAGCGCCGCCAGCAGGGTGTGGTTGACCTGGTGGAGCGCGTCCCGGCTGACGCTGTGGCCGCGGTCCTCAGCGATGCCGTACGCCTGGGTGGCCAGGGCCCGGACGACCTGCTGGCGCTGGCGCGAGAGCTCGCGCAGCTCCTGGGCCGACAACCTTGCCTGGGCGTGCCGCAGGGCCGCGCCGAGCTCGAGCAGGGCTGAGATGTCCTGGCGCGCCTCGTGCGCGAGCAGGTTGACCAGCCAGGCCGCGACCGAGGGCTTGCGCAGGGCGGTGATGGCCGCGGCCAGCTCCCGGTCGCCGCCGCTGCGGGCCTGCTTCGCCAGCTCGCTGCGCCGGGCGATGAAGTCTTCGGCGTCGCCCGCGTACAGCTCGTACGTGGCGGTGTCGAGGTCCATGCCGGACATCGTGCCCTGCCGCCGGTCGGCGCGTCCCCGGCCACCAGCGAGGGTCTCTACCTGGCCACCAGTGGGGACCTCTCCTGTCCACGGACAGGGGTCTGGCCCCATGCCACGTTGACAAGATGACTGGGTGCAGCGCAGCCCAGAAAGGTGCACGGCGAAGTGTGTGTGTTCGCGCGCACGGATTCTTCACATCGCGGCGGCACCATTGCATGTGGAGGCAACCGCCTCTGCCGCCGGCACTGTGTGCGGTGGCACTGCAGGAGAGGACTGAGAACAGATGACGAAGTTCAAGTCGATGGCCGCGTTCGTGGCAGCGGGGGCTCTGACGGGGGCAGCCCTGGTCGGGATCCCCACGCTTGCCGCGGCGGACCGACCGGCGGGCCAGACCCAGAGCGAGAGCGGCGACGGCTCGGGTGAGGGGGACATGCAGGAGATGGGCGCTGCCATGTCTGACCCGCAGTTCCAGGAGCAGATGAAGAGCGCCATGTCGGCGATGATGTCGGACGAGGAGATGCGCGAGCAGATGAGCGCGATGATGTCCGAGGCCATGGGGGACATGGGCGACCAGATGGGCGAGGGGGACATGGGCGGCTCTGGGATGGGCGGCATGGGCGGCATGGGTTCCGGCGGTGCGGACAGCCATCACCCGCAGGACGATCCGACCCCGCAGGACGATCCGACCCCGTAGCCGGTGGTGGCCGCGAGGTCGCGCCGACGGTTGGAAGCCCGTGGTGTGCAGCGCGCAGCGGGTCGGCGCTCGGAGTGGGAGGTTCGCGCTGGCACTCGCCGACGCAGCAGTGATAAGGAGTGAGACGAGCATGACCGTGCTGGTCATCACCGGGCTGTGTCGGCGGGTGGTTGCTTTAGTGGAGCCGGAGCACCGGCGGGTGCAGACGAGGGCGGGCGATGTCGGGTGAGCGGGACGGTGCTGATCGTCGATGACGAGCCGAAGATCCGTGACCTGCTGCGCAGCTATCTCGAGCGTGAGGGCTTCAAGGTGCTGGTCACCGGCAGCGGGGACAGCGCCGTGGACATCGTCCGGCGGTTGCAACCCGACCTCGTGGTCTTGGACCTGGGGCTGCCCGACCTGGACGGTTGGGACGTCATCAAGGCCCTGCGCAGGGCTGGTGACGTCCCTGTCGTCATGTTGACGGCTCGCGCGGGGGAGGGGGATCGGGTAGCGGGCCTGCGGCTGGGCGCCGACGACTATGTCACCAAGCCCTTCAGTCCGCGCGAGCTGGTGGCCCGGGTGCAGGCCGTGCTGCGCCGCTCACAGGGTTCGGCTGTCGATGGCCCACCTACCTTCGGCGGTGGCCGGATGGTGATCAACCAGGAGGGGCGAGAGGTCCACCTGGATGGGGCCTCGGTGGCTCTGACCAGGACGGAGTTCGACCTGTTGACCGCCCTGTCGTCACGGCCGGGGCGCGCCTGGTCCCGCTACGAGCTGGTGAACCGGGTGCAGGGGTATGAGTACGAGGGTTTTGAGCGCACGGTCGACGCCCACGTGAAGAACCTGCGCCGCAAGCTGGGGGAGGACCCTCGCGATCCTGTGTTCGTCGTCACCGTGCCCGGGATCGGCTACAAGTTCGGCAGCGCAGCCGATGCCTAACACCCTCGCACGCAGGCTGAGCCTGGCGTTCGCCGTGACCGGTCTGGGGGCGGCCCTGTTGACGGTCCTGCTGGTCAACCTCACCTTCGGTGGACGTTTCGACTCCTACCTCGACCAGCAGCGCAGCGCCCGCGAAGGCCAGCTGGCCACCGCCTTTGCGGGCGCCTACGACGCCGGTGACGGCTGGCGCCTGGACCAGCTGGACCGGTTGGCCCCTATGACCGCCATGTCCGGGGCGCAGGTCCGGCTGGTGGACGCCTCGCAGGAGCCGGTGTGGTCCCTGGCGGACAGCCAGATGGGTCCTGAGATGGCGCAGATGCACCGCGACATGATGTCCGCGGGTCCTTTGACGGCGGAGTCGGCTGTGCCCGTGGTGGTTGGTGGGGATCAGGTGGGCACGTTGTTCGTGCGGCTCCCGGAGGGCACCGTCCCGCTCGCGGACCAGCAGTTCCGACGCTCGGTCAACGTCGTCCTGATCGTAGGGGGCTTGGCTGCAGGGCTGGTTGCCCTGACGGCTGGCCTTGTCTTCGCGCGTCGCACGACGCGTCCGGTCACCGAGCTGACCGCCGCAGCCGAGGACTTGCGTGCCGGGGATCGGACGAGGCGGGCCGCGGTGTCCGGGAACGATGAGATCGGGAAGCTCGCGCAGGCGTTCAACGACTTGGCCGAGGCTGTGGAGGTGGAGGATGCGATCCGTCGGTCCTTCGCCGCCGATGTGGCCCACGAGCTGCGGACGCCGTTGACGATCCTGCGGGGGCATCTGGAGGGCGTCCAGGACGGGGTCACGGCGCCCTCGGCGAAGCTGGTGGATTCCTTGCACCAGGAGACCTTGCGCCTAGAGCGTCTGGTGGCTGACCTGGAGACCATGACGTCTGCGGACGGTGTGGCCTTCTCGCTGAGCCGTGGACCGGTAGACCTCGCTGGTGTGGTGGCCTCGGCTGTGGGGGCCCTGGAGTACCGGTTCGCTGAGCAAGGTCTGACCCTCACGAGCCGCCTGGAGCCCGCACCGGTCTTCGGGGATGAGACCCGGCTGCGCCAGGTCGCGACGAACCTGCTGACGAACACACTGAAGTTCGTCCCCTCCGGAGGATCGGTCACGGTCGGCACCTGCACCGAAGGGGACAGTGCGGTGATGTCCGTCAGCGATGACGGCCCTGGTATCGCGCCCGAGGAGATCAACCGGGTGTTCGAACGCTTCTACCGCGGTCAGCAGGGGCGGGCAGCGGGGTCGGGGATCGGGCTGGCTGTGGTGGCGTCGTTGGTGCGAGCCCATGGGGGTGAGGTCGATGTCACCAGCGCTCTGGACCACGGCGCCCGTTTCAGCGTGCGGTTGCCCCTGCCCCCGCAGGCGGGTGCGCCGGCCGGTCCGTAGCTCTTCAGAGGGACTTCACGGCGGTTCCCTAGCGTTGCTCGAGGTCGCGATGATCACCGGCGACAACGCACGGACCGCAAAGGCGGTGGCTTGTCAGGTCGGCATCGACCGGGTCCTGGCCGAGGTGCTGCCGCAGACAAGGCCGGGGAGGTCCGGACCCTTCAGGGGAGGGACCTACGCGGCCTGGTCACGACCATCACCCTCTCGCGGGCGACGATGCGTAACATCCGACAGAACTTGTTCCTCGGCCTATGGCTACGACGTGGCCGCGATCCCGTTGGCCACGGGCCTGCTGCACCCGTTCACCGGTGACCTGCTCTCCCCCGTCGTCGCGGCCGCGGCGATGGCCCTGTCCAGCATCAGTGTCGTGCTCAACGCCGCGCCTGAACCGCTTTACGGCCCCCGTCCTGACCCTGAAGCAGACGGGCCCGGCCCCGTCTGCTTCAGGGCTTCAGGGAGCCGAAGGTGACCCCTGCGCCTCGCGACTCTGCCACCGAGCCCTGAGCGACCACCTGGATGCGGAGCTCGTCACCGCCGCCCGACGCTCCGAGTGCCTGAGGCTGGCCCTGGATCCGCCCTTGCTGCTGCCACGTGCGACCGCTGTCCTGGCTGATGTGGACGACACCGTCGGGAGTCACGCCGGCAACGGTCGGCCCCGTCGCCCAGTCGACCAGCAACAGCAGGGGGGCCCCTTCGAGCAGACGCCATGTGGCTGCGCCGTCGTCGGAGATCGCCAGTCCACGTTCAGTCGTGGCAAGGACGACGCCGTCGTTGCCGGCCGCGAGCGAGAACGCTGGTGCCGGCAGCCCCTGCGCCACGGTCCAGCTGGTCCCGTCCGAGCTGATGCGCAGCTCCCCGTCATAGCCGACGACCCCTTCGGCGTGGGCGCTCAAGGTGTGGAAGTCCGACTCTCCTTGCCTGGACAGCGGCGCCCAGGTCGTGCCGCCGTCACGAGACTCGATCAGGCCCACCGGGTTCGGCAGGTCGCTGCCCTGCCCGGGATGGCCGGAGGCGTAGAAGTGATCGGGGCCGGCAACCGAGAAGCCCATCAGATCGATGACCGGTCCTAGCTGTGTCCATCCATCTGCCGCTGCGACGAACAGGCCGTCTTGGGTCGCCAAGTACGTTCGGTCGTCCGCGGGATTGACCGTGACGCCGTGGACGTGGTCGCTCGGCAGCGTCGCGAGGGCCGCTGCGGCATCTGCGCCGCCTGAGGCGGTCCTGATCTCACGTGCCCCGCCGGGAGCGTCGCCAGCGCAGCCCGTTAGCAGGACAGTGGCTAGGACCCCCAGCGCGACCCTCGACGTCGTGCGGCTTCAGGCGACTCTAGGCATGGTGAGAGGGTAGCCCGGCCGCGTCCGCACCCGGCACTGCCGCCACGGTGCTGGATGGCTGGATCGACTTCTCAGGCTCCTTGTGCGCAACCAGCCTGAGCATCAGACCGAGCCGGCTGCCGTGAACGGCATCGACCCGCAGCCCGGCCTCGGTGACGAGCGCGAGGGGGTCGCGTGTGAGGTGATCCCCGGCCACCCGGATGCTGACCGGCTCGAGGAGCCGCTGCAGACGTCTCAGCCAGGGCAGCGGGCTGCCCACGTGCTCGACGAGGAACAGGCCTCCCCCCGGTTTGAGCACCCTGGCCATCTCGCGCACTGCGGCGGCGTCGTCGGGGATGCTGCACAGGGCGAGGGTGGCCACGACGGTGTCGAACGATTTGTCCGCGAAGGGAAGCTGCTGCGCGTCCCCGAGGCGGGCATCGACCAGCGGAAGTCGACCCTCTGTCCTTCGGCGCGCGTGCTCGAGCATTCCGTTGCTCACGTCGATGATCGTGACCTCTGTCGTTGCTTGGTAGTGGGGCAGATTGCGCCCCGTCCCAGCGGCAACGTCGAGCACCCTGCCACGGGCCTGGCCAGCGGCCCAGGCTCGTGCGTCGCCGAGCAGGACACGGTCGACCATGGCGATCATCTGGTCGTAGCGGTTGGCCTGGCGGTCATAGATGGCCCGCACCCGTGCTGTCTCGCTCATCGTCGCGACCCTGCCCCCGCCGCCCGCCGCTCAGGACGCCCCGGCCATACGGCGGTCGGCTGATGGCGGCTCAAGCGGGGACCTTGCTGCCGCGCTTGAGCAGGAGGGCGACGGCGGGGTAGCCGGTGAGGAAGCCCAGCAGGATCCCGACCTGCATGAGGAACAGGAAGTTCACGCTCGACAGCGGCGGGAGCAGGCCGTTGAAGTGCAGCAGCAGCATCCAGCCGCCCATGCCCAGGTCGAAGGCGACGACCGTGACAGTGGCGACGACCAGTGCGGTCAGCACGCTGGCCCCACCGACCTGGCGGCGTGCCGCGGTGGAGTACTCGAAGACGAACAGCATGGCGAT
>JAABUN010001298.1_pt1 | contig 56662 bp, 60 predicted proteins | sample 5559311 | NCBI WGS metagenome assembly JAABUN01 (sample SAMN10711877, study PRJNA513370) | rock metagenome | isolation source: Antarctica rocks | place: Antarctica: Victoria Land, Siegfried Peak sud
GAAGACCAGATCCTGCCAACCGGCAGCTTCACCGGCACCCCCCAGCAGGCCCTGGACTGCGCATGCACCCTCTACCTGTCCGGCCCCACCGGCTAACCCCCACGAACTTCCGGGCCTGACCACTAAGCCTCCGTCGGCCGTGCGCCGAAGATCTCGGTGCGGGGCCGCGGACGGCTCCGCCGGACAGGCGGCCGCTGCCGCCGAAGGTCCTGCGCCGGGAGGAACCGTGAGTGAGTCGATCGCGGCGTCGCAGACGCACGCGGTCGAGATCGCGGCCCAGCGCAGCTGGGCGCGCTCGCACGGCCCCGACCCGGCGTCCTTCGCTGCCGACCGCGTCTTGACCGCCACCCCGGCTCAGCTCACCGGGATCTGTTCCCAGGCCGTCCCCTGCGAGCACGGCCAGCTTCTGGTTCTGCAGCCGCTGCTGCGGCAGCCGCTCGATGGCCATGAGCTGGCTGACGATGCTGGTGGTGTCCAGGCCGGAGCCGAGACCGTCGATGCTGGGCATGGGGTGCTCCTGTCCGTACATGGTCGGTGCGGGTCGCCGTGCTCGGCGTGGGCCTGTCGGCCAACACCTGGACGGCGGCCGACCCTGGTGGGGTCGACCGCCGTCAGGGCGTGCGTGGTGCGGCTGCGGTCAGCCGGCGGTGGTTAGCCGCACAGCAGCTGCAGGACCTGCTGGGGGGCGCTGTTGGCCTGGGCGAGCATGGCGGTACCGGCCTGGGCCAGGATCTGGGTCTTGGTGAACTGGGTTATCTCCTTGGACCATGTCGGTGTCGCGGATGCGGCTCTCCGACGCGGTGAGGTTCTCCGCGGTGACCGACAGGTTGTTGATGGTGCGCTCGAGGCGGTTCTGCGAGGCACCCAACGTCCCCCGGAACGACGAGACGGTCTTCAGCGCGCCGTCGATGCTGCCCAGGGCAGCGGTCGTGGTGGTGGGGGTCGCGCCCGCCAGGTCGATGGCGGCGATGTTCAGGGTGCCGTCGCCGAGCACGGCCGCCTTGACGCTCTGCGTCGTGACCGACAGCGTGTCGCCACCGTTGGCCCCGACCTGGAAGCTGATCACGCCGGCGGCGCCGCCCGTGCCGTCGAGCAGCTTGATGCCGTTGGAGCTGGTGCGGGAGGCGATGTCGTCGATGCTGGACGCCAGCTGCGTGCTCTCGGCCTGGGCGGCGGCGACGGACTCGGCCGAGTTGCTGCCGTTGCCGGCCTGGACGGTGAGGTCGCGCATGCGCTGGAGCATGCTGGTGACCTCGGTCAGGGCGCCCTCAGCGGTCTGCACGACCGAGACGCCGTCCTGGGCGTTGCGCACGGCGGTGTTGAGTCCGCCGATCTGGGAGCGCAGATTCTCGCTGATGACCAGGCCGGCGGCGTCGTCACCGGCCCGGCTGATCCGGAAGCCGGAGGACAGCTTCTCCAGGCTCTTGGCCATCTGCCCGTCGGTGACCGACAGGTTGCGGTAGGCGTTGAGGGCCGCGACGTTGTTGTTCACGCGCAGGGACATGGGTGGGCTCCTTCGTGGAGGGGTGAGCGGGTCGGACATCCGTGCCGACACGTAGTTCTTCGGGGCCGCCGGCCCGGTCTTGAGCCCGGGGGCCGAAAATTTTCTCGGCGCTAGCGCAGGAAGTTCGCGAGCGAGGGCAGGTCGGCCCGCGCGACGGCACCGAGCGCTGCGGTGTAGCCGTTCTCGGCCGCGGGCAGGCGCAGCACCGTGGCCGCGAGGTCGATGTCCTCGACCTGCGAGCGCTGGCCGACGAGCGAGTCGACGACGGTCTGACCGAGCTCGACGGCGGCCTGCACGCGGTAGGTCTTCGCGCCCACCTGGCCGAGGGCGGCGGTGACGTCGTCGAAGCGGGCGGCGAGCTCACCCTGGCTGGTGGTCACGCCGGCGAGGTCGCCGCTGCGCACTGCGGTCTCGAGCCGGTCCAGCACCGCGAACACGTCCTGGCCGGCGCCGGCGGCGAAGCCGAACTGCCGGCCGTCGAGGTTCACCGGAACGCTGACGGAGGGGGCGTCGGGGGGACGGTGTCGAGCTCGAGCGACTGAGCGGTGATGCCGCGCACGAGCACCTGACCGGCCGACGACCACGTCGACCATGCCGTCCGGCCGGGTGCGTGGGGTGGCGCCGGTGAGGTCGGCCAGCGCGTCGAGCGCGCGATCGCGCTGGTCGAGCAGGTCGTTGGGGGCCTGCCCGCCGACGAGGGCTGCGGCGATCTGCTCGTTGAGCACCGCCACCTGCCGGCCGCTGGCGTTGACCTTGGCGACGGTCTCGCGCAGCTGACCCAGCGCGTCCTCGCGGATCGCGCCCAGCTCGCGGGCCGCGTCCTGCACGCCCTGGGCGACCCGGGACGCGGCATCCAAGGTGAGCTGCCGCTGGGCGCCGCCCTCAGGCGTCACCGACAGCGTGTCGAAGGCCGACCACAGCTCGTCCAGCGACGCGGACAGACCGGCCGACACGGGGCCGAGCACACCCTGCGCCCGGTCCAGCACGAGCGCGCGGGCGTTGGCGCTTCCGGTCGCGCCGGCCTGGCTGCGCACCGCCCGGTCGGCCAGGTCGTCACGCAGCCGCTCGATCGAGACGACCTCGACACCGGTGCCGCGCATGCCGCTGCCGCGCATGCCGTTGGTGCCGGCGCTCGCCCGCGACGCGGCCAGGTTCACGCGCTGGCGGGTATAGCCCTCGACGGTCGAGTTGGCGACGTTGTGCGCAGCCGTCTCGACGGCGCGTTGCGCGGCGACCAGCGCGCTCGCGCCGATGCCCAGGGTGGAGAAGCTCATGACGGTCCGATTCAGAGGGTCGTGCGCAGACGCGGCGTGGGTGGCAGGTGGCGGGTGCTCGTCGCGTCGCGGCCGTAGGTGAGGAGCTCGGCGACGGAGCCGGTGCGGGCGCCGGCGCGGTCGAGCAGCTCGGAGACGGCGGCCGAGCCGGCCGCGGCGAGCAGCCGGGTCGACTGCAGGCAGGCGCGCACCTCCTGGGCCAGGGCGCTCAGCTGGGCGCCGTGCTCGCGCAGCAGGTCGGCGGCGCGCGCCGGCAGATGCTCGGCGAGGACGTCGAGCCGGGACGCCTCGTCGCCGCTCGCGCTCGCCGGCTCGAGGCCGAGCGAGTCGGCGAGCCCCTGCACGTGCACGGCCCGTTCGAGCTCGGTGGTGCGCACCGCCTCGACCGCCCGCTCGACCTCCTCGGCCGCCCAGCTGAGGAAGCGGGGGTCGCCGGCGGCGAGCAGCTGACCGAGCTCGGTCAGCTTGAACACGAGCAGCTCGAGCTGCAGCCGCTCTCGGCGCAGCAGCGCGGTCAGCGGTGCGGGCAGGTCCACCCACTCGTCCTCGGCAGGTGGAGGCCGATGGTTGAGCGTCGGCCCGACCGGATCAGCAGCGGGTCACGACCGGCGACGGCGCGGCGGCAGGGCCGGGGGCAGCGGCGGTGCGCCCGAGCTCCCGTCCGGCCCGTCCCCGCGCAGCACCGCCGCGGCGTTGGCCTCCCGCAGCGCCTGGTGCACCTCCTCGCGGTGCACGCGCACCGAGCGGGGGGCGTCGATGCCGAGGCGGACGGTGTCACCCTTGATCTCGAGCACGGTGAGCACGATGTCGTCGCCGATGACGATCCGCTGATCGGTGCGCCGGGTGAGCACGAGCACGCCTCAGTCCCCCACGAGCGGGACGCGGGTGCCGCGGCTCGCGCCCACGTCGAGTACCACCTGCGCGCCCAGCCGGGCCCGGGTGTTGATGACGAGCGGCCCGAGCAGGTTCGCGGTCGCGTCCTGCGCGTGCTCCCCGACCGTGATGACGACGAGCACCAGTGCGTCGGCGGGGTCGTCGAGCTGCAGATCGGCAGCGGCCTGCTCGTCGAGCTCGACGTCGTAGTCGTCGAAAAAGGCCTCGGGTGGGGCGACGAGGAAGGCGGTCGTCGGCGCGTCGAGGGCCACCAGGCGCGAATAAGGGCTGTCGGCCTCGCCCCAGCTGGCCAAGCCGTAGCGCCTGAGCTCACCGAAGCCGGGCAGTCCCTGCGGGAAGACCAACTCGGCCGGCTCGTCCGACGGCGGGGCACTCTGCATGCGGACTCCGAACGGTGTGAGCGGAAAGTGACACGGTGCGACAGGCGGGTGGCGGGGTCAGCCTGCCAGATCCTGCGTCGTGCACAGGCCGGCGCCGCCGCTGTCCGGCGCTCACTACCGTGAGCGGGTGAGCGCCCGCCGGAGCCCGAGCGCGCTCGTCGCGCTCGACGCGGCGCTGGCGGCGCTGCCGGGCTCGCAGCAGCGCCCGGGCCAACGCGCCATGGTCGAGGCGGTCGCGGCGAGCCTGCGCCGGCGCGAGCACCTGCTGGTGCAGGCCGGTACCGGCACCGGCAAGTCGCTCGGCTACCTCGTCCCGGCGCTCGTGTCGAACAAGCGCACCGTCGTCGCCACCGCCACCAAGGCCTTGCAGGCGCAGCTGGTCGGTACCGACCTGCCCCGGCTGGTCCGGGCGCTCGCCCCCGTGCTCGGCCGCGAGCCGAGCTTTGCACTCGCCAAGGGCCGCGGCAACTACCTGTGCCTGCAGCAGCTGCACGGCGGCCCGGGAGCGAGCGAGGAGCCCCTCGAGCTGTTCGACGGCCCGCAGTCCTCGCTCGGTGCCACCGTGGTGCGCCTGCGCGAGTGGGGTGAGCAAACCGATACCGGCGACCGCGACGACGTCCCCTTCCCCGTGCCCGACCGGGCGTGGCGGCAGGTGTCGGTGAGCGCCCGCGACTGCCTGGGGGCGGGCTGCCCCGACCGGGAGGACTGCTTCTCCGAGCGGGCGCGCGAGAGCGCCCGGGAGGCCGACGTCGTCGTCGCCAACCACGCGCTGCTGGCCCTCGACCTGTCCGGCATGCAGGTGCTGCCCGAGCACGAGCTCGTCGTGGTCGACGAGGCGCACGAGCTGCCGGCGGCGGTCACCGAGGCGCTGACCCACGAGCTGTCGGCGGGGGAGGTGCGGCGGGCGGTCGCGGCGGCCCAGCCGCACGTCAAAGAGGCGACCCAGGCCCGGCTCGACGACGCCCGCGACGCCCTGGAAGGACTGCTCGGCACGCTCGAGCCCGGCTGGGTGCGGGCCCTCGAACCCGGCGCGCGCGACACGCTCGGCCTGGTCGAGACGGCGGTCGGTGCCGCGATCGGCGAGCTGCCGCGCGGCGCGGACGCCCCGGCCGAGGAGGCCGAAGCGGCCCGGGTCGAGCGGCTGCGCACCCGCCTCGGTGAGATCGTCGAAGCCGCGCGCGAGCTCGCCGCCCCGACGACCGACGCCGCCGTGTACGCCACGCCCGACGGGGCGGCTACCCGGCTGCGGGTCTCCCCGCTCCAGGTCGGCGGGGCCCTCGCAGAGCGACTGCTGGGCGGGCGGGCGGTGGTGGCGACCTCGGCAACGCTGACCTTCGGCGGCTCGTTCGAGCACGCGGCGGGCCAGCTGGGTCTCGACTGGTCGGGCGGCGCGCCGGCGGGGGCGCCGGGGTCGGCGGCGTGGCGCTACCTCGATGTCGGCAGCCCGTTCGACCACGCCCGGCAGGCTCAGCTGTGGGTGGCCCGCGACCTGCCGGACCCCGGCCGGTTCCCGATCGCCTGGGCCGAGCAGGTCGACGCGGTCCTCGCCGAGCTCGTCGTCGCCGCAGGGGGGCGCACGCTGGCGCTGTTCAGCTCGACGGCGGCCGCCGCCCGCGCCGCGCAGGCGGTGCGGGCCGTGACCGACCTGCCCGTGCTGCTGCAGGGCGAGGACGCGGCCGGCGCGCTCGTGCAGCGCTTTCGGGCCGACGCCCGCAGCTGCCTGTTCGGCACCCGCTCGTTCTGGCAGGGAGTCGACGCCCCCGGCAGCACCTGTCAGCTCGTGGTCATCGACCGGCTGCCGTTCGGCTACGTCGACGACCCGCTGTCCAAGGCCCGGCTCGCCGCCGCCGCGGGCGCCCGCCGCAACGGCTTCCTGGAGGTGACGCTCCCGCCCGCCGCCGTGCTGCTGGCGCAGGGCGCCGGCCGGCTGCTGCGCTCGAGCGCCGACCGGGGCGTCGTCGCGGTGCTCGACCCGCGCCTCGCCACCGCCGGCTACAGCGGGCTGCTGCTCGCGACGCTGCCCGGCTTCTACCGGGCCCGGTCCAAGGACGCGGTGCTCGCCTCGCTACGGGCCATCGACGCCGGGGCAGATGCGGTCGGCTGACCAGGTCCACCCGGACGGGGGCTCAAGAGCGTCGTCGGCCGTGCCGATGCACACCCGGTGGCGGTGGCGGCGGAGCAGGGCGGTCCGACTCGGGCGCTGCGGCGCTGGGGCGTGTTCAACGACCTGGCCGTGGTCATGGTCGGCCTCGGCGCGGCGATCGGGCTGGCCTTCCCGCTGTTCGCGGTGCTGCTCGGCGTGCCGGCGGTGCACGTGCTGCGCCCGCGCTTCTGGGCCGCCTGCCTGCTGGCCGGCTTCGTCCTCGCCGCCGGCAACTGGCTCGTGGCGCAGCACGTGCTCGGACGGCGCCTGCGTGCGCTGTGCCACCATCTCACCCAGGTGGCCGAGCAGCTGCGGCACGCCTCGGCGCGCGGCGACGACGCAGGCAGGGTGCGCTCGGCCGGCACACTGCCTGTCACGACCAGCGACGAGCTCGGCCGCCTCGCCGGCTCGTTCAACGCTCTGCTGCTGGCCGTGCACGACGAGCACCGCTTCCGCTCCCTCGTGCGGGACGGCTCCGACCTCACCTGCCTGGTCGATGCGGCGGACCGCGTGGTGTTCGTGTCGAGCTCGGTGCGGGCGCTGCTCGGGTGGACCCCCGAGCAGGTGCGGGGACGACCGCTGCACGAGCTGGTCCACCCCGAGGACGTCGCTCGCCTGACCGGGCTCCCCGGCCTCGACGGCGCGGTCGCGTCCGGTCCTGGGCTGGTCGTCGTACGCGTGGACGCCGCCGACGGCAGCACCCGCAAGCTCGAGGTGACGAGCAGCGACCGGCGTCACGACCCGGCTGTGGGGGCGCTGGTGCTCACCGCGCGCGACGTCACCGAGCGTCAGGAGCTCGAGGCACGCCTGACCCACCAGGCCCTGCACGACGACCTGACGGGCCTGGCCAACCGCACCGCCCTGCAGCAGCACGGCTGCCGGCTGCTCGCCGACACCGCGGCATGCGGGGCGCCGCTCGCCGTGCTCGTGCTCGACCTGAACCGCTTCAAGGAGATCAACGACACCCTCGGCCACGCCTGCGGCGACCAGCTGCTGCAGCAGGTGGCGCGGCGCCTCGCCGCGAGGCTTCGCGAGCAGGACCTGCTGACCAGGCTCGGCGGTGACGAGTTCGCCGTCCTGCTGCCGGGCCTTGATGCCGGCTCGGCGCCGGCGGCCGCGCATCGGCTGCTGGAGTCGTTCGCCGACTCCTTCCACGTCGACGGGCTCGACCTCGACGTCGACGTCAGCATCGGCGTGGCCCTGCACCAACCGGCGCCCGGCGGCCCGCCCGCCGAGCCACCGGCCGAGCTGCTCGGCGGTCTGCTGCGCGAGGCCGACATCGCCATGTACGCCGCCAAGCAGATGCAGACGGGCGTCGAGCTCTACGCGCCCGGCACCGATACCCACAACCTCGGCCGGTTGCTGCTGCTCACCGAGCTGCGGCGGGCCGTCGACGACGGCGATCAGCTGGTGCTGCACTTCCAGCCCAAGGTCGACCTGACCAGCGGCGACGTCGTCGGCGTCGAGGCGCTCGTGCGCTGGCAGCACCCCTCGCGGGGCCTGCTGCCTCCGAACGAGTTCCTGCCCGCCGCCGAACGCTCCGGGTTGATCCACGCGCTCACCGACGCGGTGCTCGACCAGGCGCTGCGGCAGGCCCGGGACTGGCTGCTCGCCGGCGTGGCGGTCCCCGTGGCGGTCAACCTGTCGGCCCGCAGCCTGCACCTGCTCGAGCTGCCCGAACGCGTCGTCGAGGCGCTGCAGCGGCATGGCGTACCTGCCGCGCTGCTGCGGCTCGAGGTCACCGAGAGCGCGCTCATGGACGACCCGGACCGGGCCCTGACAACCCTGAGCAGGCTGCGGGAGGTCGGCGTCGGCATCTCGCTCGACGACTTCGGGACCGGCTACTCCTCGATGAGCTACCTCAAGCGCATGCCCGTGGACGAGCTGAAGGTCGACCGCAGCTTCGTGATCGACCTGACTGGCTCACCAGAGGACGCCGCCCTCGTGCGCGCGGCGATCCACCTCGGGCACACCATGGGCATGACGGTCGTGGCCGAGGGGGTCGAGGCCGAGGACGTGGCCATGGCCCTGCGGGGCATGCGCTGCGACGTCGGGCAGGGCTATCACTTCTCGCGGCCGCTCGAGGGTCCGGCGATGACCGCGCTGCTGCAGTGCCAGGTCGAGCAGCCTGCACGTCGCGCCACCGTGGCACCCGTCGGCGGTTGATCGCAAACGGCTGCAGAGCCGTTCGGGATGTCCGCCCTACAGGTGGTGGCAGACCCTTCCGATGAGGTGGCAAGCCACGCCCCCGCGAGCACGGACGCCAGGTCGTGCGCGAGCCGACCACCCGGCCCCGGCCAAGGGCGCCCCTCCCGAGGAGAACCCGTGTACACCGACACCCTGGCGTCCAGCAGCACTACGAGCGCATATGCCGACCGTGCCATCCCCGCGCAACGGGGACCCACGTCCCGCCGCGCCCCGAGCGGCGGTGCCGCGCCGGCGCAGCCCGCGCTTCGCTGGACGAGCTGGCTCGCCGACCTGCGGATCAACACCAAGATCCTGCTCGCGCTCGGCGTGGTGTCGACGGTCGCGGTGCTCGTCGGGGTCGTGAGCATTCTGCAGCTGGCCAACCTCAACGCCTCGGCCGACTAGCTGTACGAAGAGACTGTCAAGCCGTCGGAGTCGCTCACACTGCTCAGCGTCGCGTCTTCCGAGACCCGCATCGCGGCCCTGAAGGTGGACGCGGCCAAGCCCGCGGCTCGCGGGCCGCTGGTCGCCGAGATGAAGAAGCACGAAGCCGAGGCCGCTGCCGCGGAAGCCGCCTACCGGCAGCAGGCCGCAGACCCGAAAATTATGGATTCCTACGGCACGGCGTGGACCGACTACCAGAGGTTCCGCGACGCGCAGCTGGCCGCATCTCAGGCCGGCAACACGGCCGAGGCGCTCGCTCAACGGACGCAGGCTGCGGCGAGCGGCGAAGCTGCGCAGCAGGCCCTGGCGACGGCGGTCGCGGCCGAGAGCGCGGACGCCAAGACCAAGCGCGACCAGACCACGGGCACGTACCAGGGCGCGCGGACCCTGATCGTCGCCCTGCTGGTGGTCGGCCTGCTGCTCGGGCTCGTGCTCGGCCTCTACGTCTCGCGTCTCGTCGTGCGTCCACTGCAGCGGGTCAGCGCCGTGCTCAGCGCGCTCGCCGACGGGGACCTGACCAGCCGGGCGCAGGTGAGCAGCCGGGACGAGGTGGGCCAGATGGCTTAGGCGCTGACCACGGCGCAGGACTCGCTGCAGGAGGCGATGACGCTGATGGCAGGCAATGCGTCCGCGCTGGCCGCGGCGTCGGAGGAGATGTCGGCGACGGCGGGCTCGATCGCCGCGAGCGCCGAGGAGACCTCGGCCCAGTCGGGCGTGGTGTCGGCCGCTGCCGAGCAGGTGTCCCGCAACATCCAGACGGTGGCCACCGGCGCCGAGGAGATGGGCGCCTCCATCCGCGAGATCAGCCAGAACGCGAACGAGGCGGCCCGGGTGGGCAGCAGCGCGGTTGCGGTGGCCGAGGCCACCAACGCCACCGTGACCCGGCTCGGCGACAGCTCGTGGGCGATCGGCGACGTCGTGAAGGTCATCACCTCGATCGCCGAGCAGACGAACCTGCTGGCGCTCAACGCGACGATCGAGGCGGCCCGCGCGGGCGAGGCGGGCAAGGGCTTCGCGGTGGTCGCCAACGAGGTCAAGGACCTCGCCCGGGAGACCGCAAAGGCCACCGAGAACATCGGACGCCGGGTGGTCGCCATCCAGGCCGACACGGCCGGCGCGGTCGAGGCCATCGCCGAGATCAGCACGGTTATTGCGCGGATGAACGACTTCCAGACCACCATCGCGAGCGCCGTCGCGGAGCAGACCGCCACCACCAACGAGATGAGCCGCAACGTCACCGAGGCCGCCACGGGCAGCAGCGAGATCGCCCAGAACATCACCGGTATCGCCGGCGCGGCGCAGACCACCAGCAGCGGGGTGCAGGACACCCAGCAGGCCTCCGGTGACCTGGCGCGCATGAGCAGCGAGCTGCAGACGCTCGTCGGCAACTTCCGCTACTGAAGCCCGCAGCTCGAGCCAAGAGAGGACAGAACATGGAAGAGGTCGACGAGATCGTCGGGGAGTTCCTCGTGGAGAGCCACGAGAACCTCGACCAGCTCGACAGCGATTTGGTGGCGCTCGAGCAGGACCCGGCGTCGCCGCACCTGCTCGGCAGCATCTTCCGCACGATCCACACGATCAAGGGCACCAGCGGCTTCCTGGGCTACGGCGTCCTGGAGTCCGTGACGCACGTCGGGGAGAACTTGCTGTCGCTGCTTCGTGACGGCAAGATCACCCTCACGCCCGACATCACGAGCGTGCTGCTCGAGCTCGTCGACGCGTTGCGTGGGCTGCTTGCCAGCCTCGAGGCGACCGGCGCCGAGGGGTCACCGGACCACGGAGCCCTCGTCGCCCGGCTCACCGAACTGCAGGGCGGCGGCCCGCCCGAGCCGGCCGCCCAGCCGGAGCAGAAGGAGCAGGAGGCCGAGGCCGAGCCGGCCGACGGGACCGGACCCGGCGAGCTGCTCGGGCAGGTGCTGGTCCAGGCCGGCAGAGTCGGTCCGGACGATGTCAGTCTCGCGGTGCTCGAGCAGGGCGCCGGAGACAGTCGGCGGATCGGAGAGATCCTCGTCGAGCACGGTGCCGCCTCGCCCCGTGAGGTCACCGAGGCCCTCGAGACGCAGACGGCCAAGCACGGGATCGCCGACAGCAGCATCCGGGTCGACGTGGATGTGCTGGACTCCCTGATGCGCCTGGTCGGCGAGCTGGTCCTGACCCGCAACCAGATCGAGCAGCACTCCGGCAAGATCGCCGACGGCGAGCTCGTGCGTGCCTCGCAGCGCCTCAACCTGATCGCGAGCGAGCTGCAGGAGGGCGTCATGAAGACGCGGATGCAGCCGATCGACCATGTGGGGAGCAAGCTGACGAGGGTCGTGCGTGACCTCGGGGTGTCCTGCGGGAAGTCGGTCCGGCTGGAGATGCAGGGCCGCGACACCGAGCTCGACCGCACCATCCTGGTAGCGGTCAAGGACCCGCTCACCCACCTGGTGCGCAACGCCGTCGACCACGGCATCGAGCCGGCGCAGATCCGGGCGGCGGCGGGCAAGCCCGAGCAGGGTGTGCTGCTGCTGCGTGCCTTCCACGCGGGCGGTCAGGTCAACATCGAGATCATCGACGACGGCGGCGGGATTGATCCGGCCAAGGTCGCCGCAAAGGCTCAGGAGCGGGGACTGGTGCCCGCCGACGAGCTGGCCAGGATGACCGAGAGGAAGATCGTCAACCTCATCTTCCTGCCGGGCTTCTCGACCGCGAGCGCGGTGACCAACGTGTCCGGCCGTGGCGTCGGCATGGATGTCGTCAAGACCAACATCGAGCAGATCGGTGGCACCGTCGACGTGCAGAGCGTCGTCGGTTCCGGCAGCACGTTCCGCATCAAGATCCCGCTGGCGATCATCCCTGCGCTGACGGTGCGGTGCGCCGGCGACCGGTACGCCATCCCGCAGGTGAGCCTGGTCGAGCTGGTGCGGCTGGAAGGCACCGGCGAGGGACTCGGCAAGGGTATCGAGCACTTGTCCGGAGCCCCTGTCCTGCGGCTGCGCGACAGCCTGCTCCCGCTCGTGCGGCTGGACGAGGAGCTCGGCGTGGTCGGGACGTGGGCCGACGCGCCGCGAGCGGAGCCGGGAATCGACGGTGAGCAGCCCACCTTCATCGTGGTGCTGCAGGCCGAGGAGCGGCAGTTCGGCCTGGTCGTCGACGAGGTGCTCGACACCGAGGAAATCGTCGTCAAGCCGCTCAGCTCGCACCTGAAGACGCTGGCGGTCTACGCCGGCGCCACCATCCTCGGCGATGGCAGGGTCGCCCTCATCCTGGACGCGCTGGCTCTCGCGCAGAAGTCCGGGTCGTCCATGCCGCTCGCAGCCGGGCCATCACCGAGCGCCTCGCCGAGCTCGGCGACAGCTCGCAGGCGACCGAGCCCCTGCTCGTCGTCGGCCTGACCGACGGGCGGCGGCTCGCGGTGCCGCTCGCCATGGTGACGCGGCTCGAGGAGTTCGAGCCGAAGGTCGTCGAACGGGTGGGCAGCCGTCGCGTCGTGCAGTACCGCGACGAGATCCTCCCGCTGATCGACCTGTCCAGCCACCTCGGGGCGGGCGGGAGCGATGGCGAGAAGAACCTGCAGGTCGTCGTCTACAGCGAGGCGGGTCGCTCGGTGGGGCTCGTGGTGTCGCGCATCCTGGACATCGCCGAGCAGGTGCTGAGCACCAAGAGCGACCTAGACGAGCACGGCCTGCTCGGGAGCGCCGTCGTGCAGGACCGCATCACCGAGATACTCGACGTCCGCCAGGCCATCCTCGGTGCCGACCCGCACTTCTACGACGAGCGCCGGTCGGCGCGCTCTGGAGCGAGCGCATGACCACGCTGCTGTCCACGTTCTCGGTCGACCGATACACCTTCGGCATCCCCGTCGACGCGGTGCAGGAGGTCATCCGCTACCAGGTGATGACCCGCGTCCCGCTCGCGTCGCCGGCGATCGGCGGGCTGATCAATCTGCGCGGCCAGGTCATTACGGCGATCGACCTGCGGCACCGCCTCGGCCTGCCGGCCCGACCGGCCGACGAGCTGCCGGTGAACGTCGTCGTACGTACGCCGGATGCGCGGTGAGCCTGCTGGTCGACCGCATCGCCGATGTCGTCCATGCCGATCCGCAGGACTTCGAGTCACCACCGGACACGCTCACCGGCCCCAGGCGCGAGCTCGTGCTGGGCGCCTTCAAGCTCCCCCACTCGCTGCTGCTCGCCCTCGACGTCGCCCGCGCCGTCGACGTCCCGCTCACCCCCTGACCCGCTCGGCTGACGGAGGACCCAGTGAACGCCCTCGTGATCGACGACTCCCGCGCGATGCGCATGATCTTGCGCAGGACCATGGCCCGACTCGGCTTTGCCGTGGTCGAGGCCGGCAACGGCCAGGAGGCCCTGGACGCTCTCGCCGGGGCCGAGCAGGTCCCGGACATCGCCCTCGTCGACTGGAACATGCCGGTCATGGACGGGCTCACCTTCATCAAGACGGTGCGCCGAGACAAGGCCTACCGCGGCATGACCCTCATGATGGTGACGACCGAGAGCGAGCACGGGCAGATCGTGCGGGCGCTGGCGGCCGGCGCCCACGAGTACGTCCTCAAGCCGTTCGGCGACGACGCCATCGAGAGCAAGCTCGCCCTGCTCGGTCTGGTGGCGAGCTAAATGACGATCTCCGTACTGGTCGTCGACGACTCGGTTGTCGTGCGCCGGCTCGTCACCTCCGTGCTCGACGAGGATCCCGACGTGCGGGTCGTGGGCACGGCGGCCAACGGGCGCATCGCGCTGGCAAAGCTGCGGCAGCTGGCGCCGGACGTCGTCACGCTCGACATCGAGATGCCGGTGCTGAACGGGCTCGAGACGCTCCGCGAGCTGCGGCGCGACTACCCCCGGCTGCCCGTCGTCATGTTCAGCACGCTGACCGAGCGAGCCGCCAGCGCCACGCTCGAGGCACTGTCGCTCGGAGCCAACGACTACGTGACCAAGCCAGCCAACGTCGGCAGCGTCGCGGCCGGTCTCGACAGCGTCCGTTCCCAGCTGATCCCGAAGATCAAAGCGTTGTGCGGGGGGCGCGTCGCGCCGGCGCCGATCCCCGCTGCCGCCCCCGTCCCGGTCGTCCCAGCCGCCCGGAAGGCCCCCGCTGCACCGGCCGGGCCCGCACCCGTGCCGCAGGTGCTCGCCTTCGGCTGCTCCACCGGTGGCCCGGAGGCGCTGTCATCGGTGCTGCGCGCCCTCCCGCGCGACCTCCCCGTCCCCGTCGTGGTCGTCCAGCACATGCCCGCGGTCTTCACCGCGATGTTCGCGCAGCGCCTCGACGCCCAGTGCGCGCTGCGGGTCAGCGAGGCCCGCGACGGGGACCTGCTCGAGCCCGGCCGCGTCCTCATCGCGCCCGGCGAATACCACATGACCGTCCGCCGTACGGGGCCGCGCGCCTCGGTGCGCCTCGATCAGGCGCCACCGGAGAACTGGTGCCGGCCGGCGGTCGACCGCTGTTCCGGTCGCTGGCAGCCACCTACGGCGGCGCCTGCCTGGCGGTGGTGCTGACCGGGATGGGTCAGGACGGGCTACGTGGAGCCGAGCGGCTCCGCGAGGTCGGAGCTCCGGTGCTCGTGCAAGACGTCGCGACCTCGACCGTGTGGGGGATGCCCGGAGCGATCGCCACGGCGGGCCTCGCCAGCCAGGTGCTGCCCCTCGGCCAGGTCGCGGCCGCCGTCCTCGCGTCGATGCCCGGGCGGCAACCGATGCGCGTCGGCGAGCCGACATGAGCATCGCCGCGGCAGACTTCGATCACGTCCGCACCCTCGTGCGGCAGCGCTCGGGCATCGTGCTCGAACCGGGCAAGGAATACCTCGTCGAGGCGCGTCTGCTGCCGCTCGTGCGGGAGACCGGGCTCGCCTCGCTCGCGGCTCTCGTCGCCGACGTGCGCCGCAGTCCCAGCGGCCCGCTCGCGGGCCGGGTGGTCGAGGCGATGACGACCAACGAGACCTCGTGGTTTCGCGACAGCAACCCCTTCACGCTGCTGACGAGCCACCTGCTGCCCGAGCTGCTGGCACGTGGCGGCACCGGGCGGACGCTCCGGATCTGGTCGGCAGCCTGCTCGACGGGCCAGGAGGCCTACAGCATCGCCATGCTGATGAGCGACTGGCTGCGCCTGCACCCGGGGTGGACGGTGAGCATCGTCGGCACCGACCTGTCGCAGGAGGTCGTCTCGCGGGCGCGCGCGGGGCGCTACTCGCAGCTCGAGGTCAACCGCGGTCTGCCGGCCCCCCAGCTGGTCCGGCACTTCGCCCGGGCGGGCACCGAGTGGCAGGTCTCCGACGAGCTGCGCCGGATGGTGGAGTTCCGCACGCTCAACCTGGCGGTCGCCTTCCCCGCCATGCCCGCCTTCGACATCGTCTTCTGTCGCAACGTCCTCATCTACTTCGACACCGCCCTGCGGGGCGCCGTGCTCGATCGCATCGTGCGGACCATGCGCCCCGACGGCGCGCTCGTGCTCGGAGGTGCCGAGACCACCGTGGGACTCGGCACGAACCTCGAGCGGGTCCAGCCCGACCGCTCCGCCTACTACCGGCCCCGTGCCGCTGAGAGGAAGATCGCATGACGATGACCGGCACCCCTGCTGACGTCGTGCTCACCGCAGAGCAGGTCGTCGATGTCGCCACGACCGTGTGGCAGAGCTTTTTGGCTCTCGAGCTCGACGCCGTCGCGGAGCAGCAGCCTGCGGGGGACGGCATGACGGGGATCGTCACCATCGGTGGCGCGTGGCGCGTGGCGCGGGGCGGTGGTGCTGCAGTGCCCCACCCAGCACGCCTACCAGGCCGCCGAGGCCATGTTCGCCGCCGAGCCGGGCAGTCTCGGTCCGGAAGAGGTCGCCGATGCGCTCGGGGAGCTCACCAACATGGTCGGCGGGAACCTCAAAAATCTGCTCCCCCAGCCCAGTGTCCTGTCGATCCCCTCGGTGACCCGGGGCCCGAACGCCCAGGTCATCATCGCCGGCGCCCGGCCCGTGCTGGTCGTGCCGTTGCGGTCCGGCGACGCGGTGCTCAGCGTGACGCTCTGGCAGTCCTGACGCACGCCTGACCCACCCGGGCCTGCCGGCGGCAGTCGTGCTGCCCCCATCATGGTGGGGCGGCCGTACGCCGCGCGCGGCCGAGCCGGCTGCCAGGGCGACGGTGGAGGACGGACGTGCCGGTGGGCGGAGCGGGCGAGCTGACACGGGGACGTCGCGCCGCGGCCCTGGGCGAGGCGACCGGCGAGCTGCTCCTCACGCAGGACGACGGCGTCGTGACTCTTGCGCTGCACCGGCCCGACAAGCGCAACGCCATCTCCTTCGCCATGTGGCAGGCGTTCGGCCGGCTGCTGCCGGTGCTGGCCGAGGACGAGTCGGTGCAGGTCGTCGTCCTGAGCGGCACGCCCGGTGGTCCGTTCTCCGCGGGCGCCGACATCGGGGAGTTCCGGACGCTTCGGCAGGGCCCCGAGGGGGCCGCACGCTACTCGGCGGCCGTCGAGGCGGGTGAGCAGGCGCTCCGCACCTTCCCCAAGCCCACTGTCGCCCTGGTCGAGGGCTTTGCGATCGGCGGCGGCACCCAGCTGGCGCTGGCCTGCGACCTACGCGTCTGCGGCCAGGGGTCGCAGTTCGGGGTCACCCCGGCCCGGCTCGGCATCGTCTACCCGCTCGCCTCGACCGCTCGGCTGGTGCAGGAGGTGGGGGCGGCCTGGGCCCGCATGATCCTGCTGACCGGCGAGCTCGTCGACGCCGCGACCGCGCTGCGCATCGGCCTGGTGCACGAGGTGGTGCCCGACGCAGGCGTGGCCGAGCGGGCGCACGGGCTCGCCGCGACGCTGGCCTCGCGGGCGCAGGTCTCCCTCGTCGGCGGCAAGGCGCTCGTGGCCCGCGCCGCCGCGGGACAGCTGGCGGTGGACGGCGCCGTGCAGGAGATCTACCGCGCGTCCTGGTCCGGCGCGGAGTACGCCGAAGGCGTCGCGGCCTTTCTCGGCAAGCGGACGCCCGACTTCGCCGCCGCCCGCGCCCTGGTGTGGCCGTGAGCGAGGACTGCGTGCGGTGCCCCGCGAGGAACGAGCGGGTGTGCCGTGAGCTGTTCGAGCGAGCCCTGGTGTGGCCGTGAGCGACGTCGGCGCCACGATCGGCGTCGAGGAGGAGTTCCATCTCGTCGACGTCGCGACGATGGCGCTCGCCGACGCGCCGGGCGTGCTCACCTCGGCGCGCGCGCTGCTCGGCGACGGCGCGCAGGGCGAGATCTCGACCAGCCAGCTCGAGATTGTCACGCCGGTGTGCACGAGCCTCGCCTCGGTGCGGGCCGAACTCGTGCGGTTGCGTCGCGGCGCCGCGGCTGCCGCCGAGGAGCACCGGTGCCGGCTGCTGGCCGCCGGCTCGCACCCGAGCGCCACCTGGCGCGAGCAACGGATGACCGCCGATCAGCGCTACCGCAGCATCGGGGACCGCCTCGGGCTGCTCGCACACCAGCAGCTGATCGCGGGCACGCACGTGCACGTGGGGGTGCCGGACCCCGAGCTGGCCGTGCAAGTGCTCGACCGGTTGCGCCCCGACCTGCCGGTGCTCATCGCGCTGGCCGGCAGCTCGCCGTTCTGGGAGGGCGTCGACTCGGGCTACGCCAGCTACCGCACGCAGTGGTTCGCGCGCTTCCCCGTCGCCGGCGCCTCCGAGCCGCTCGGCTCGCGCGCGGCCTACGAGGCGGTGGTGGCCGACCTGGTGGCCTCCGGCGTCGTCGACGACGCCTCGCACCTGTACTGGGACGCCCGGCCGAGCAGCCGCTTCCCGACCGTCGAGATCCGGGTCGCCGACGCCTGCCCGCGCGTGTCCGACGTCGTGCTGCAGGCCGGTCTGTCGCGCTCGCTGGTGCGCCTCGCCGCGGCGCAGGCGCTCGCGGACGAGCCGTTCCCCGAGCCGCGGCCGGAGGTGGTGCGGGCAGCGCGGTGGCGTGCCGCCCGCGACGGGCTCGAAGGCAAGCTGTTCGACCTGCACACCGACACGCTGCAGCCGGCGGCGCTGGTCGTCGAGGGGCTGCTGGCGCGGCTGCGCAACGACCTGGAGGACGCGGGGGAGTGGGACGAGGTGTCCGCGCTGGCCGCCGACCTGCTCGCCCGCGGCACCTCGGCGACCGAGCAGCGACGCGCCGCCGAGCGCGGTGGGCTCGACGCCGTCTGCCGCTTGCTCGTGGGCCAGCTGCTGTCCGGCTGACGCGTCGGGGCCCCGCTGAGCTGCGCCGGCTCCCCACAGCCGATCTTGGCGCAGCCGCTGGCGATCGGCCTGTGTGACCTGACGATGCGTCGACGCCGGAGTGGGGGTTACGTGCGCCAGCGCGCGGGCGAGCACGGGCGAGCCGGTTCGGCCATGCCGCTCATGTCAGTCGTCGTTCCGGGGTGGGGGGAGGGGTGGGCAGGAGGTGAAGCGGGCCACCGACGAGCGCAGACATGCAGCCATGCTCGCCAGCTCGTCGACGGCGAGTCGGGTCTGACTCAGCGCCGAGGGCGTGGGCGTGGGAGATCGTTGCTGAGCTGATCCAGACGGCGCAGGCGGTGATCGTCGTCGCCCAGCAGGTCGAGCAGTCGCGCACGGACATCTGCGATGTTGGCTGCCCCGGTCCGTAGTACCGCCTCGATGTCGACCCAGTCCTTCGGCCGGTCGAACAGCGCCTTGAACAACACCAGCTCAAGGGCCCCCAGCACGGGGATCGTCGACCCCGCGAACGGGACGTCGCGCCGGTGCGCGGCCGCCTGCTCGTGCAGAGGGGCGTAATCGAGGAACAGGTCGACGGGCGTGTCGTCCCACCAGAGCCGCACCTGCCCGTCCTCAATCAGCGCCTCGGTGGTGCCGTCGGGCACGGCGACCTGTGGAGGCAGCGCGTCGAGCACCGGCTGCGGCGCGATCGCAGGGACAAAGGCGTTGACGTCGATGTCGCGTGTCCCGCGCGGATCCTCTGTGCAGTAGGCCAGCGCGACAGCGCCGCCAAAGGCGTGCGCGATGCCGGCCCGTGCGAACGACTCGTGCACGGCCAGCAGCTTGTCCGGCAGGCTCATCCGCCAGGCACCCGCGGATAGCGCAGCCCCCCGCTGCGCCGGAACGGCAGCGCCTCGGCCAGCTGCAGAGCCTGCTCGAAGGCCCGCGCCCGGTCCTGCAGCGTGCGCTGCTCGCCCGGCGCGAGCGCGAGACGCGCATCGGCGGCCGCCAGCAGGCGCTGCAAGGTGGCGACCGTGGGCTCCTTGGCTCCTGACTCGATCGCCGACACGGCGGACTGCGACGTGCGGGCCCGGTCTGCCACCTGCTGCTGGGTGAGCCCCGCTCGTCGGCGCGCCGACCGCAACAGCTCCGCCGCCCCCATGTCCGCCACCATATCCGATCGGGTATGGCGAAGCGAAGATCCGCTGCCGGGAGGTCGCGCCGTCAGCTCCCCCCATCGCCCGACAGCCGATCTCACCGGCGGAACAGATCCGGCGGCGGGCGGGGCGCGGCCTGCGCGGTGGCATCGGTGACGACCGGAGCGCCCCCCGTCCAGGCCACGAGCTCGTCACCGGTCACGACCCGGGCCCGGGCCGCCGCGCTCGCCGCCCGCCGCGTCAGCACCTCGACCGGCAGCGGCTCGTCGCTCGCGGCAAGCACCAGGTTCGCGAAGCGCCGCCCGCGCAGCACCGACGGGTCGGCCAGCAGCACCACGTGCGCAAAGGCGGCCAGCAGGGTCGCGACCTGACCCCGCGCGAAGGCGAGCGGGCGGCCGTCGGCGACGTTGACCAGGTAGCTGCCACCGGGTCGCAGCAGCCGGCGCACCTCACCCAGCCACTCGAGCGTCGTGGTGTGCACCGGCACCGTGGCCCCCGAAAAGACGTCGGCGACCACGAGGTCGCTCGCGCCCGCCGTCAGCCCGCCGAGCACCTCCCTGGCGTCACCGAGGCGCAGGCGAAAGCCTGCCGTCCCGAAGCTGCGCCGCACCAGCTCGGCCAGGGCGGGGTCGAGCTCGACGACCAGCTGGCGCGAGCCCGGCCGCGTCGCGGCGACGTAGCGCGGCAAGGTGCAGGCCCCGCCGCCGAGGTGCACCGTCGTCATCGGGCCGGGCGGCAGGGCGTCGACGACGTCGCCCATCCGGCGCACGTAGTCGAACTCGAGGTGCGTCGGATCGGCCAGGTCGAGGTAGGACTGCGCGATCCCGTCGACGGTGAGCAGCCAGCCGTCGGCGGTGTCGTCGTCGCGCAGCAGCTCGGCGGTCCCCGCGCCGACCGCGGTGGCTCCCGGGAGCGGAGCCGGCCGCGCCCGGCTCACGGCAGCAGGCGCACGAGCTCGGGCCAGGCCCGCGCGAAGGCCGGGTGCAGCGGCAGCTCGGTCACGAGCGAGACGGGCACCCAGCGCAGGTCGACGCTCTCGCGCTCGGCGACGACCGGCAGGGCCTGCGGCACGGTCGCGATGAAGGTCGTGTAGGTCCAGCTGCCGTGGTCGGCCACGTGGGCGTCGAGAACGCGCAGCACGCCGACGTCGAGTTCCGTCTCCTCGACGGTTTCGCGCCGGGCCGCCTGCTCGGGGGTCTCCGCGCTGCTGCGCGCCCCGCCCGGCACCCCCCATGTGTCGCCGCCGTGGCTCCAGGGCGCGCGGTGCTGCATCAGCACCCGGGGCTCGGACTCGGTCACCACCAGCAGGCCCGCCGCGCCGTAGCGGCCCCAGTGCTGGTGCCCCAGCGTGCACTCGATCCAGCCGTCCCCGTCGCTCACGGGTGTTGCCTACCCTGCCTGCGGCGCCGGCGCTGGCTAGCGTGAACGCGTGGCCGGACTGGGTGAGCTCGCCGAGCGGAGCCTGGAACGGCTCGGCGACCACCGGGCGCTCGTGTTCGAGGAACGCTGGTACACCTCCGCCGAGATGCACGAGCGGGCCTGCCGCCTCGCGGGCGGCCTGCGGGCGGCGGGCGTGCGCCCCGACGACCGGGTGGTCGTCTGCATGGCCAACAGTCCGGACGTGCTGGTCACCTACGCGGCGCTCTGGCGCTGCGGCGCGGTGCCGACGCCGGTGATCCCCGCGGTCACGCCGGTCGAGTTGCAGCACGTGCTGCTCGACGCCGGGGCGCGCACGATGATCGGCTCTGCCGCCAGCGCCGCCCTCGTGCGCGAGGCCGCCTATGGCACCGGCGCGCAGGTCGTGCTCGCCGGCGGGCAACCGCTGCAGGCCGGTGAACGAGAACTCGAGGAGCTGGTCACCGACGTGGGTCCGCTCGTCCCGCGCGCGGACGACGACATGGCGGCGCTGCTCTACACCGGCGGCACCACCGGCCGAGCCAAGGGCGTCGTGCTGGAGCACGGCGGGCTGGCCCGCATCTCGGCCGCGCGGGCCCAGGTGATCGGCCGGTCGGGAGCGAACGACCTGCTGCTGGCGCTGCCGCTCTCGCACGTCTACGGCCTGCTCAACGCGGTGACGCGCCCGCAGATGGCCGAGCCGGGCTTTGTCTGCCTGCAGGCCCGGTTCGACGCCGCGCGCTGGCTCGACCTCGCCGAACGGCACCGTCCCGGCTCCGGCGCCCTCGTGCCGTCGATGTTGCAGCTGCTGCTGCGCGAGGACCTCGAGGCGGCCGACCTGTCGGCGCTGCGCCACGTCACCTCCGGTGGGGCGCCGCTGTCGCCGGCGGTGCGGGCGCAGTTCGAGCGCCGGGTCCCCACGGCGCGGGTCTGCGACGGCTATGGCTGCACCGAGCTCACCTCGACGGCGACCATGAACCCCTACGACGCGCCGCGCGAGGGCAGCGTCGGCCGTCCGCTGCCCGGCGTCGCGCTCCGCGTCGTCGACGACGCCGACGAGCCGGTGCCGGTCGGCGTCGACGGCGAGGTGACCGTGCGCTCGCCCGGGGTGATGCGCGGCTATTGGCGCAGCCCGCAGGCCACCGCCGAGGTCGTGCGCGGCGGCTGGCTGCACACCGGTGACGTCGGGCACCTCGACGACGACGGCTACCTGTACGTCGTCGACCGCCTCAAGGACCTCATTATCCGCGGCGGCTTCAACGTCTACCCGCGCGACGTAGAGGACGCGCTTCTCGCGCACCCGGCCGTCAGCGCCGCAGCCGTCGTCGGCCGCCCCGACGAGCTCTACGGCGAGGAGGTGGTCGCCTACGTGACGCTCGCCCCCGCGGCGGAGCCGGTGCCGACCGCCGAGCTGCTGGAGTGGTGCGGCCAGCGGCTGGCCCGTCACAAGCGGCCGCGCGAGCTGCACCTGGTCGAGTCCGTCCCGCTCACCTCGGTCGGCAAGACCGACCGCAAGGTCCTGCGTCGACAGGCCGCCGGCGAGTCCTAGGCCGTACCGTGACCGCTCCACCCGACCGGCCTGCTGGAGGTCTCTCGTGCGCCGTGCCCGCTCGCTCGTCCTGCTGGGCGCTGGACTGCTGATCGCCTCGCTCGCGGCCTGCGCCGACAGCGGCTCCGACACCGCCGGCGCCGCCGCGACCGTGTCGCCCACCTCGGCCGGCACGGTCGCCGCCGAGACCTGCAGCAAGGACAGCCTGAAGACGCTGGAGGGCGGGACGTTCACCGTCGCGACCGACAAGCCTGCCTACGCGCCGTGGTTCTCCGGCGACGACCCGACCAACGGCAAGGGCTACGAGAGCGCCACCGCCTACGCCGTCGCCGAGGAGCTGGGCTTCGCCAAGGACGAGGTGAAATGGGTCGTCGCCTCTTTCAACTCGGTGATCGCGCCCGGTCCCAAGCCCTTCGACGTCGACATCAACCAGGTCTCGATCACCCCCGAGCGGGCGAAGAGCCTCGACTTCTCGAGCGGCTACTACGACGTGCGACAGGCCGTCGTCACGACCAAGGGCAGCAAGATCGCCGGGGCCACGACGCTGGCCGACCTCAAGGACGCCAAGCTGGGGGCCCAGGTCGGCACCACCTCCTACACGGCCATCACCGAGCAGATAGAGCCGACGGCCCAGCCGGCGGTCTACGACAGCAACGACCTCGGCAAGGCGGCCTTGAAGAACGGCCAGATCGACGGCCTGGTCGTCGACTTGCCCACCGCCTTTTACATCACCTCGGCCGAGCTGGACGACGGCGTCATCGTCGGGCAGCTGCCGGCGGCCGAGAAGCCGGAGCAGTTCGGCTTCGTGCTCGACAAGGGCAGCTCCCTGACGCCGTGCGTGTCGCAGGCGGTCGACGCGCTGCGCAAGGACGGCACGCTGGCCGGGCTGCAGGAGAAGTACCTGACGCAGGCCGGCGCCCCCGAGCTCGACTAGCGCCGCGTGAGCACTCCGGACCCCGGCGCCTCCGTCCTCCGCGCCGAGCAGGGCTCGGGGCCCGCGGCTGACCGTGCGTCGCCGCCCCCGACGACAGACGACTGGGCCCCCAGCCCGCGTCAGCGTGAGCGCGACCGGGCCCGGCGCAGGGCCACCCGTCGCAGCGCGGTGGTCGCCGGCGTGAGCACGGTGGCCTTCGCGCTCGTCGTCGGGTTCGGCATCACCCGCACGTCGGGCTGGCCGCGCGTGCGGGAGAGCTTCTTCAACCTCGAGGCCGGACGGCAGGCGCTGCCCGACGTCGCCCGCGGCCTGCTGCTCAACCTGCGGGTGCTGGCGGTCTGCGCCGTCGTCGTCGTCGTGCTCGGGATGCTGCTGGCGGTGGCGCGTACCACGCGCAGCCCGGTCACCTTGCCGCTGCGCATCCTGGCCGCCGCCTGGACCGACCTGTTCCGCGGACTGCCGCTGATCCTCGTACTGCTGCTCGTCGGCTTCGGCGTCCCCGGGCTGCGCCTGTCGGGAGTGCCGACCAGCGCGGTCTTTCTCGGCGGTGTGGCGCTGACGCTGACCTACTCGGCGTACGTGGGCGAGGTGTTCCGGGCCGGCATCGAGTCGGTGCACCCCAGCCAGCGGGCGGCGGCCCGCTCGCTCGGGCTCGGTTACGGCGCGACGCTGCGCTTCGTCGTGCTGCCGCAGGCGGTGCGCCGGGTCACCGCGCCGCTGCTCAACGACCTGGTGAGCCTCCAGAAGGACTCGGGGTTGATCAGCGTGCTCGGCGGCATCGACGCGGTGCGTGCGGCGCAGATCCAGACCGCTCAGACGGCCAACTTCACCGCCTACGTCGTCGCGGGCGCGCTCTTCGTCGCGCTCACGATCCCGGTGACCCGGCTCACCGACGCGCTGGCGGCGCGCTCGGCCCGTCGCCAGGCCGCCGGCGGGGGTCTGTGAGCCGTGGTGTCGCTGTGAGCGAGGACTGGGTGCGGTGCCTGGTGAGAGACGAGCGGGTGTCTCGCGAGCTGTTCGAGCGAGCCGTGATGTTGCGGTGAGCGCGCCCGTGCTCGAGCTGCGCGGCATCCGCAAGCGGTACGGCGCCGCCTGGGTGCTGCGCGGCATCGACCTGACGCTGGCGGAGGGCACCGCGACGGTGCTGATCGGTGCCTCCGGCAGCGGCAAGTCGACGCTCCTGCGGTGCGTCAACCTGCTGGAGTCGATCGACGACGGCCAGGTGTTGCTCGACGGCGAGGACGTCTCCGAGGTCGGGGTCGACGCCGACGCCGTGCGCCGCCGCATCGGCGTCGTGTTCCAGGCCTACAACCTGTTCCCGCACCTGTCGGTGCTCGACAACGTCACGCTCGCGCCCCGGCGCGTGCACCGCACGCCGCGCGCGCAGGCCGAGCGTGACGCGCTGGCGCTGCTCGACCGGTTCGGCCTGGCCGACAAGGCACGCGCCTACCCCGACCGGCTCTCTGGAGGCCAGCAGCAGCGGGTCGCCGTCGTGCGGGCCCTCGCCACCCGCCCGCGGCTGCTGCTGCTCGACGAGGTGACGAGCGCGCTCGACCCCGAGCTGGTCGGAGAGGTGCTCGCCCTCGTCGCCGAGCTGCGCGGCGAGGGCATGACGATGCTCATCGCCAGCCACGAGATGGGCTTCGTGCGCGAGATCGCGGACGAGGTGGTGTTCCTCGACGCCGGCACCGTCTGCGAGCGCGGCCCAGCCACCGAGGTGATGGCGCACCCGCGCGAGGAGCGCACGCAGATCTTCCTGGCCCGCATCCTGGGCTCGGCCGCCGGCGCCTGAGCACCGTCCCGGTCAGTCCTCCCCGCGCCGGCGCAGCAGCTTGACGCCGGGCAGGCCCGCGGTCACCTGGTGCAGGTCCTCGACCACTCCCAGCACGTCGTGCAGCTCGGGGGCGACCGTACCGAGCTGCTCCACGAGCGGCAGCACCGTCTCGTCGAGGGTGTGCAGCAGGTCGGGCAGCCGGTCCAGAAGCAGGACGACGGCGTCGACCTCTCGGTCGCTCAGCGTCGCGGCCAGGTGGCGCAGCACGGGGAGCAGCCGGTCGAGCGGCTCGGCGGCGCGCAGCGTCAGCGCCTCCGTGATGCCCAGCAGCGCGTCGGTGCGCGCCACGAGAGCGTCGGAGCCCGCGACCACGCCAGCGGCGGTCGCGGTCGTCAGCTCAGCGGCACCGACGACGTGCGAGGCGGCGTCGATCGTCGCGCCGGAGCGCAGGACGGCGGCGGTGGCGCCGTCCAGGACGGTGTCGGTGCGCTCGACGGCGGCGGTGGCGCCGTCCAGGACGGTGTCGGTGCGTTGGACGGCGGCGGTGGCGCCGTTCAGGACGGTGTCGGTGCGTTGGACGGCGGCGGTGGCGCCGTTCAGGACGGTGTCGGTGCGTTGGACGGCGGCGGTGGCGCCGTTCAGGACGGTGTCGGTGCGTTGGACGGCGGCGGTGGCGCCGTTCAGGACGGTGTCGGTGCGGTGGACGGCTGCGGTGGCGCCGTTCAGGACGGTGTCGGTGCGGTGGACGGCTGCGGTGGCGCCGTTCAGGACGGTGTCGGTGCGGTGGACGGCTGCGGTGGCGCCGTCCAGGACGGTGTTGCTGCGCACCACCGCATCGGCGGAGGCGGCGATCGTGAGCGTCGCTGCGTGCGCGGCCTCGCCCGCGTGCGTCGCCACGGCGTCGGCATGCCGAACCGTCTGCTCGATGCCGGCGAGCGCGAGCTCGGCGCGATCGACGAGTCCCTCGACCCGGTCGAGGGCGTCGACGGCCCGGGGGAGCAGCTCGACCAAGTGGACCGCCGCGGCACCGACCGCCGCGGCGGCGCCGGCAAGCTCGCGCGCCGCGTGCAGCACGTCGTTCGGTCCGAGGACCGGGATGCGCACGTCAGCGGCCAGCCGAGCGCGACGTCACCACGTGGAGGACCCTAGAACAAGGCCGCTCGGGCCTTGAGGCCGCACCCGGGTCTGCCTCGGCATGATCGTCAGAAGCATCGCTCGCTCTGGGAGCGCCAGGATGCACGGATTCTTCTGACGATCAACGCCCAGAGCAGCCCAGAGCAGCCCGGACGCGCCCGGACGCGCCGGACGCGCCCGGACCGCGCGCGGAGCCGCGCCCGCAGGCGCCCCGAGGCGACCGGGGCAGAGGTGTGCCGGCGTGCCGCCGGAAACCGGTGTCGGCGTCAGGGCCGACGTAGCCGGATCGGACCCTTGGCCGTCGACGGGTCGACAACCCGGCCGCGCTGCGTGATCTCCAGCTCGCCGGCGGCGACGAGGCGGCGAGCCGCCGCGCGCGCAGGCTCCATCGCCTCGCGCCACCCCTTGCCCGCGACGGCGCGGGCCGCCTCCGACGGGCAGATCGTCGCGTCGCGGGCCCGCCGGCCGAGCAGGTCGCGGATCGCGTCCTCGAGCGCGGTGTCGAGCGGGCTTACCCCTCTGGCGCGGCAGGCCGCCGAGCAGTACCGGACCTGCGGCCAGTCCCGCTGCCACTTCTTGCGCCAGGTGATCGTGCGGCCGCAGGCGACGCACGGCTTCTCGGTCGCGTCCATCTCAGGTGACCAGCACGCCGACGAGCCACACCGCGACCATCGCCACGCCGGCGGTCAGCTCGGCGAGCACGCCCAGGCCGACCGCCTTGAGCACGAGCACCGTGGAGCGGCCGGCGGCCACCGCGTCGCGCAGCCGGAGCAGCTCGCCGGTGAAGATCCCGAGCACTCCACCTGCGAGCAGCCCGAACGGCGGCAGCAGCACCAGCCCGACCAGCGCCGCGACCGCGCCGAGCAGCAGCGAACGTCGGGGAAGCTGCCCGGACAGGCGTCGTCCCGGCAGCGCGTACTTCAGCGCGATGCCGAGCGCGAGCAGCACCGCCATGACAGCGACGACGACCCAGCGCGTGCTGCCGGACTCGACGACGAGCAGCGCCCAGGCCAGGCCGGCCGCGAGGATCAGCAGCGTCCCGGGCAGCACCGGCACGAGCACCCCGAAAAGGCCGACGACCATGACGAGCCCGAGCAGCAGCGTGACGCCGCCGGTGTCGGCGCTGAGGTCCACGTCGTCACCGCCTGCGAATAACGGTAACCGCGCACGGCTGGTCGCTCACACCGGGAGGGGCTCGCCCAGCAGCTGCTCGGTCAGCTCCCACAGCCGCCCGGCCGCAGTCGGATCCTGTGCGCTCGCGAAGACCTCGATCAGCTCGGGACGGCCCCGCGTCTGGCCCAGGTGCGCCGGTCCGACAAAGGCGCCGCTGGGCGTGCTGTGGTCGAGCGCGCGAAGCGGCGGCAGCGCGCCTGCGGCCGACGACTGCAGCGCGACCTTGGAGAACAGCCTGGCCGCCGGGACGAGCAGCGCCCGGCCGCCGTCAGCGAGCAGCCGCGGCAGCAGGTTCGACTGGCTCACGCCTGGATGGGCGGCCACGGCGCTGACCGCCGACCCGGCGTGGCTGGCCCGGCGGTGCAGCTCCTGGGCGAAGAGCAGGTTGGCCTGCTTGCTGTTGCTGTAGACCGCCTGCGCCGAGTAGGGCTTGGGGGAGACCAGCTGTTCGCGGGTCGTGCCCGCGTCGAGCGAGCCGCCCTTGGCGGCGATGCTCGAGAGCAGGACCACTCGGGCGGCGCTGGTGGTCAGCACCGGCCACAGGCCGCTCACGAGCGCCGCGTGTCCCAGGTGGTTGGTCGCCATCTGCAGCTCGAAGCCCTGGGCGCTGCGCCGCATCGGACCCCCCATGACTCCGGCGTTGCACACCAGCGCCGACAGGCTGGCGCACTCGGTCGCGATGGTCTTCGCCGCCTGCGCCACCGTGTCGAGGTCGGCCAGGTCGAGCTCGACGACGCTGGTCGTTCCTGGTCCGGAGAGCTGTTTGGCCGCCTGCCGGCCCCGTTCGGTGTCGCGCACGGCCAGCACCACGTGCGCACCGAGGCCGGTGAGCACGCGGGCCGTCTCCAACCCGATGCCGCTGTTGGCGCCCGTCACGACGACGGTGCGCCCGGTCAGCTGCCCGAGCAGACGGGGGGTCCAGGTCATGCGATCACCCTACGGCGAGGGAGGCCGTCGGGCTCATGCATCGAGCGCCAGCGCGAGGGGGAGCACCGCTTCGGCGCCGGCCTCGCGCAGCACCCGGGTGGCCTCGGTGATCGTCCAGCCGGTGTCAACGATGTCATCGACGAGCAGCAGTGGGCCGCTCGGGAGCCGTCCGAGCACGGCGGCCGGAACCGCAAAGGCCCCGTGCACCGCGCGCAGCCGCTGGGCGCTGTTGACGCCGCCGCTGGTCGACTCGCGGCGCCGCTCGAGCGTCGTGACGAGCGGCAGCCGCCCCATCTCGGACAGCTGCTGCGCCAGCGAGCCCACGAGCTGTGGGCGCCGGCGGCTGGGCAGGGCGACCAGCCCGACCGGTCGCTGTTCCCAGCCCCACGCGGCCAGCACCTCAACGACAGCCCGCAGCACCGGCTCCGGCACGGGCGCGTCCGGCCCGGCCAGCAGCGGGCGCAGCCGGTTGCCCCAGCCGATGTCGGACAGCCGGCCGAGCGCCCGACCGCCTTCGGCCTGAAGGCCCTTCGGGATGCGGCCCGCGAGCTCGACGCCGAGCGCCGCCATGCCGGTGGGCCAGGTGCGCCGGGGCTCGATCTCGACGCCCGGACGGCCGAGCGCTGCGGAGGCCGCCGCCAGCGCGTCGCCCGACACGGTGGTGTCCGGCTCGCGCCCGGTGCAGCGGTCGCACCGACCGCACGACGCGGCTGTGCCGTCGACCACGGCCGGGTCGTCGAGCTGGCGCCGCAGGAACAGCATCCGGCACCCGGTCGTCTCGGCGTAGGCCCGCATGGCCTGCTGCTCGGCCGCCCGGTCGTGCGTCACTTTCGCGTAGCGCTCGGCGTCGTAGTGCCACGACCGTCCGGTGGCCCGCCACCCGCCGGTGACGCGCTGGACCGCGCCATCGACGTCGAGCACCTTGAGCATCGTCTCGAGCCGGGTGCGCCGCAGATCGACGTGCGCCTCGAGCGCGGGCGTCGACAGCGTGCCCGCGCCGTCGAGGACCGTCAGCACCTCGCGGACCTGTTGCTCGGCCGGGAAGCCGAGCGAGGCGAAATAGCGCCAGATCTCTTGGTCCTGCTGACCCGGGAGCAGGACGACGTCGGCCTTCTCGACGCCGCGCCCGGCCCGACCGACCTGCTGGTAGTAGGCGATGGGCGACGGCGGGGCCCCGAGGTGCACGACGAAGCCGAGGTCGGCCTTGTCGAAGCCCATGCCGAGCGCGCTCGTGGCCACCACGACCTTGACCCGGTTGGCGAGCAGATCGTCTTCGGCCTGGCGCCGCTCGGCGTCGTCGGTGCGGCCGGAGTAGGCGACGGCGGTGATGCCCCGCGCGCGCAGGTAGGAGGCCAGCTCGCCCGTCGCGGCGACGGTGAGGCAGTACACGATGCCGCTGCCCGCAAGGCCCGGCAGCTGCTCGGCGAGCCAGGCCCAGCGATGCGCCGCGCTGGGCAGCGCGACGACCGACAGGTGCAGCGAGGACCGGTCGAGCTCACCGCGCAGCACCAGCGTGCCCGCGCCCTGACCGTCGCCCCCGGCAAGCTGCTCGGCGACGTCGGCCACGACGCGCGCGTTGGCCGTCGCGGTCGTCGCGAGCACCGGGGTGCCCGCCGGCAGCTCGGCGAGCAGCGTGCGGATGCGGCGGTAGTCGGGCCGGAAGTCGTGGCCTCAGTCAGAGATGCAGTGCGCCTCGTCGATGACGAGCAGGCCGCACGTGGCCGCGAGCGCCGGCAGCACGGCATCGCGAAAGCTGGGGTTGTTGAGGCGTTCCGGGCTGACCAGCAGCACGTCGACCTCGCCGGCCTCGACGGCTGCGTAGACGGCGTCCCAGTCGCCGAGGTTGCTCGAGTTGACCGTCACCGCGCGGATGCCGGCCCGCGCCGCCGCGGCCACCTGGTTGCGCATCAGCGCCAGCAGCGGGCTGACGATCACCGTCGGGCCGGCGCCCGCGGCCCGCAGCAGCGCGGTGGCCACGAAGTAGACCGCCGACTTGCCCCAGCCGGTGCGCTGGACGACGAGCGCCCGCTGGCGACCGGTGACCAGGGCCTGCACCGCGGTCCATTGGTCGTCGCGCAGCACCGCCGAGGCACCCGCGAGCGCGCGCAGATGGGCCTCGGCGGCCTCGCGCAACGCGACCTCCGGGGCCGGGCCGGAGCCGGTGCTCAGGGCGGTGGTCGTCATGGCGGTGACGGTAGGCCAGGCCGCCGACACTTCCGGGCCCGCAGGGCCAGCGTGGGGACGGCCGCGCGGGGAAGGCCACTGCCGCAGCACCCCACCACGAAGGAGAAGCCGTGAACGACGTCCCGACCCTGACCCTGAACGACGGCCACACCATCCCGCAGCTGGGCTTCGGCGTGTTCCAGATCGAGCCGGAAGACACCGCCGGGCTGGTGCAGACGGCCCTCGAGACGGGCTACCGACACATCGACACCGCCGAGATGTACCAGAACGAGAAGCAGGTCGGAGAGGGTCTGCGCGCCGCCGGCATCGACCGGTCCGAGGTGTTCCTCACGAGCAAGCTGAACAACGGCTACCACCGGCCTGACGACGCCCGGCGGGCCTTCGACCAGACGCTCGCCGACCTCGGCGACGACTACATCGACCTGTTCCTCATCCACTGGCCGCTGCCGACGCTGTACGACGGCGACTTCGTCTCGACGTGGAAGGTGCTCGAGCAGCTGCACGCCGAGGGCCGGGCCCGCTGCGTCGGGGTCTCGAACTTCCAGGTCAAGCACCTCGAGCAGCTGGCGCAGGAGTCGGACCTGGTCCCGGCCGTCAACCAGGTCGAGTGCCACCCCTACTTCGCCAATGAGGAGGTGCGCGCCTACGGGGCCGAGCACGGCATCGCCACCGAGGCATGGTCGCCGATCGCCCAGGGAAAGGTGCTCGATGACTCGGTGCTGACCCGGATCGCCGGTGACCTCGACCGTTCGGCGGCGCAGGTGGCGCTGCGCTGGCACCTTCAGCGCGGAGACATCGTCTTCCCGAAGTCCTCGACGCCGGAGCGCATCCGGGAGAACTTCGCCCTGTTCGACTTCGAGCTGAACGACGACCAGATGGCCGAGGTGACCGGGCTCGACAAAGGCGAGGACGGTCGCAACGGCCCGAACCCGGACACCTTCGACATGGTCCCGGACTAGCGGGCGGGACCCGCACACCGGCTGCCGGCTCGTCCACCGCGGGTGCTGGCGGAGCCCCTCCGGGCCAGCCCTGCGACCGGTTCGCCGCGATCAACCTCATATTGGGCTCGACACGCCGCTAGCGATCCCGACAAGCGGTAGATCGTCGGGTGTGCGGCTCGCCCGGCTGCCCGGCACCCAGCGATTTACCTCTTCTTGGGGGCGACACGCCGGTCGGCGCCCCGACAAGAGGTAGATCGCCGGGGCGGCGGCCGGCGACTGGGGTTGGGGGCTGGCGACGCAGGCGAGCGGGCTCCCGGCAGGAGGGCGTCGACGACGCGTCGACGCATCAGCGACGCCGCGCGAGGACCACCATGCCGCCTACGACCACCTCGATCACCACGAGGGCGACGGCGAGCAGGGGCAGGCCGACGAGGAACAGGCCGACGGTCGCCAGCAGCACGGGCAGCACCCAGATCGCCAGCACCAGCCCGGTCAGCACCGGGTCGCGGGGTTGCGCCACCTCGACAGTGTGCGCCCGGGCCGGTCGAGCCCGCGCATCGGAGCAGCGCTCCGGGCGCGCCCGTGGACGCATCGGCGAAGATGGAGCCATGCCCGGTGCGACCGGGCGACGCCGAAGGCGCGCCGTACGGCGCTCCGCGACACCACGGGAACCGAGGGACAGCTGCGATGACCGCCGAGACCGCTGACAGCACAGCCGAGACCGACGCCGACACCGTGCAGAGCGGCGCGGAGCCGCCCGCGACCGAGCAGAGCGCCGCCGAGCAGGGGCCGGCCGAGCAGGGTGCGGCCGAGCCGGGCGCCGCGGATCCGAGCCCCGACGAGCAGAGCCCCGACGAGCAGAGCGCGACCGAGCAGAGCGCGACCGAGCAGAGCGCGACCGAGCAGAGCGCGACCGAGCAGAGCGCGGCCGAGCAGAGCCCCGCCGAGCAGCCGACAGCCGACCAGGGCACGGGCGACCAGCCAGCCGCCGAGCCGACGGAAGTGCCTGCCCCGCAGACGCGTGCGCAGTCGGCGTGGGGTCGCATCGACGACACCGGTGCCGTCTTCGTCCAGACGTCGGACGGCGAGCGCGAGGTCGGGTCGTGGCAGGCAGGCACGGCCGAGGAGGGACTGGCCCACTTCGGCCGTCGCTACGAGGTGATCTCCACTGAGATCGCGTTGCTCGAGCAGCGCCTGCGCACCGGCGTCGGCGACCCGCAGCAGGTGGCCTCCACCGCGAGCCGGCTCAAGGGCACGCTGCCGACGGCGGCGGCGGTCGGCGACCTGTCGGCGCTGGAGCGGCGCGTCGACGCCCTGCTCGAGCGCACGTCCGAGGCGGTGGAGGCCGGCCGGGCCAAAAAGGCGGAGGCACGGGCGCGCGCGGGCGACGCCAAGAGCGCGCTGGCCGAGGAGGCCGAGTCGCTCGCCGGTTCGTCGAGCTGGAAAGACAGCGGAGAGCGCCTGCGCACACTCGGCGACGACTGGAAGCGGCTCCCGCACCTGGACCGCAAGGGTGAGGACGAGCTATGGCAGCGCGTCGTGGCCGCCCGGCGCCGTTTCGCCGAGCGGCGCACCGCCCACTTCGGCGCGCTCGAGCAGCAGCGGGAGGTGAGCCAGGACCGCAAGGAGCGCCTGATCACCGATGCCGAGGGATTGTCCGGCTCGACCGAGTGGGGGCCGACCGGAGCGCGCTACAAGCAGCTGATGACTGACTGGAAGAGCGCCGGCCGGGCGCCGCGCGGTGTCGAGGATGCGCTGTGGGCGCGTTTCCGGGCCGCGCAGGACGCCTTCTTCACCGCGCGCAACGCGCACTTCTCGGTGCAGGACGAAGAGCTGCGCGGCAATCAGCAGGTCAAGGAGACGATCCTCGCCGAGGCCGAGACCATCGACCCCGCACAGGGTCTGGAGCAGGCCAAGGCCCGCCTGCGCTCGCTGCAGGACCGGTGGGAGGGCGTCGGCAAAGTCCCGCGCGACGTGGTGCGCTCGCTCGAGGCCCGCATGGGCGCCGTGGAGGACAAGGTCCGCTCGGCAGGTGAGTCCCGGTGGCGGCGGCAGGAGGAGTCGCCGTTCACCGTGCGCCTTCGCGAGAAGGTCGCCGAGCTCGAGGGCAAACTCGAACGGGCCCGCACCGCCGGCCGTCCGACCGACGAGCTCGAGGCGGCGCTGGTGACGCAGCGGCAGTGGTTGTCGCAGGCCGGCGGCGGGACGGCCGGGCGTCCGGCCGACAGAGCAGTCGATGACGACAGCCCGCAGCGGCCGGCGCGCAAGAAGCCGACGACGGCCTGGGTGCGCGCCGAGTAGCTAGCGCACCGCGCCGCGCAGGAAGTCGAGCGTCGCCTCCCACGCCGCGGCGGCGTCGCTCGGGCTGTAGGTCCCGAGAGCGTTGGTGTCGTTGTGGAAGGCGTGCCCGGCGTCGTAGTAGCGGAACTCGACCGATGCGCCGGACTCGTCCCGGATCTGCGCCTCCTGCGCGCGGGCGCCCGCGACCGGGTAGAACTCGTCGCGTTCGCCGTAGTGGCCGAGCACCGCCGCCGACAGACCGCGGTAGTTGTCGGGCACCGCCGGTCCGACGCCGTAGAACGGCGCCGCTGCGCTGACCCGATCGCCCTGCTGAGCGGCCAGCTGCAGCACGAAGCCGCCGCCCATGCAGAAGCCGACCGCGCCGACGGTGCCGCTCGTGACCGCGTCGGAGGCGAGCAGAAAGTCCACGGCGCCGGCCAGGTCGCGGGCGGCCCGGTCCACCGGCAGCTCGGACATCAGCTGGCCGGCCTCGTCGGCGTCGTGCGTCACCGTCCCGCCGTAGAGGTCGGGCGCGAGCGCGACGAAGCCGGCGGTCGCCAGCCGTTCGGCGGTCTCAGCGATGTAGGGGGTCAGCCCCCACCACTCCTGGATGACGATGACACCGGCTCCGCTGCCCGACGGGGGCAGCGCGAGAAAGCCGTGCGCGGTGCCCTCGCCGCTGGCGAAGGTCGTGTTCTGACGGATCGGGGAGGTCTCAGGCATGTGCACTACGTTCCGCGCCAGCGGCGGTCCGAAGCGCACGACGGCCGCCACCTTTTGAGGTGGCGGCCGTCGAGGAGCACAGGAACTAGGCGACGTACTCCTTGAGCGCGTCGGCCCGGCCGCCGGCGCGGATCTCCGACAGCGTGTCACGCTCGATCTGACGGATGCGCTCGCGCGTCAGGCCGAGGAAGCGCCCGACCTCGTCGAGGGTGCGGGGACGGCCGTCCTCCAGACCGAAGCGCATGCGCATGACGATCGCCGAGCGCTCCGGCAGGCTGTCGAGCACCGCGGACAGCTGCCCGTGCAGCATCTGTGTCTCGACGGCCGCCTGCGGGTCGATCGAGTCGATGTCGGTGATGAAGTCACCAAGGACCGCCTCGTCGTCGCCGACCGGCGCCTGCAGCGAGAGGGTGTCACGGCCGTGCCGCAGGATCTCCTCGACCTTCTCGGCGGTCATCGACAGCGGCTCGCCGATCTCCTCCGAGCTCGGCTCGCGGCCCAGCACCTGGGTCAGGTCACGACGCGTGCGGGTGACCTTGGTGATGAGCTCGGCCATGTGCACCGGCACGCGGATGGTGCGACCCTGGTCGGCCAGGGCGCGCTGCAGCGCCTGACGGATCCACCACGTGGCGTAGGTGGAGAACTTGTAGCCCTTGGCGTAGTCGAACTTCTCGACCGCGCGCACGAGGCCCAGGTTGCCCTCCTGCACGAGGTCGAGCAGGTCGAGGCCGCGGCCCTGGTAGCGCTTGGCGAGCGAGACGACCAGGCGCAGGTTGGCCTCGAGCAGGTGCCGCTTGGCGACCTCGCCGTCGCGCTCGATCTCGACCAGGTCGCGCTTCATCGCGGCCGGGAGCTTGAGCTCGCCGACCCGGCACTGGCGCAGCTTGTCGGTGGAGAACAGCCCCGCCTCGATGCGCTTGGCGAGGTCCACCTCCATCTCGGCCGTCAGCAGCGCCACCCGGCCGATCTCGCGCAGGTAGGCCTTGACCAGGTCGATGCCGGGCGGCGGCTCGTCGAGCGCGAGGGGCTTGTCCTCCTCGGCGACGGGGGTGACCGGCACGGCCGGCTCGGCGAAGACGGTGTCGCCGTCGGGCAGGGCTGCCTCGGCGACGGCAGCCTCGGCCTCGGCCTTGGTCTGGCGGGGCTTGCCGGGCACGGCGGCGGCCCGGACGCGCTTCCCGGACGCGCTCGTGGGCTGGGCGTCGTCGGGCCCCGGGAGAACGATCTCAAGACCGGCGGGCTCGGTGGAGACGGTGGGGACGGTGCTGAGCTGGGGCACTGCTGGCTCCTCGATGACGGGCTCGGTGGCGCTGGCGGGAACCGTGCGGCCGGCTGGCCGGCTGTCCTGGGGTCCGTTCGCGCGCTTGCTGGGACCGCGTGTCGCCTTGGCGGTGCCGCGCCGCCGCGCCGGGCGCTCGGTGTCGTTCTGGGCCAGTACGGCGCCCTGCTCGGTGAGTGAGCGCAGATACCGGCGCGCCTCGGCCGGCCCTACGCCCGCTTCGTCGAATACCTCGCGCAGCTGCGCGAGGGACAGCGGACCCTGTGCGCGCGCGCGCTCGGCGAGCCCCTCGAGGAGGTCGGCGGGTCGGGCGGGGGCGGACATGAAGCAACTCCAGGTGGTCGCGTGGTCTCGGGTGATCTGGCCGGTGTGGTCTGTTCCCCGGCCGACCTCGGTCATCCCGCTAGGGTGCGGCAGCGGGTCGGGGAACGGTGCGGGACCGAGCACCCTGACGCGCAGGGGCTCGCACGTATCGAACGATCCTCCGCGGGACAAGATTCCGGTAGGACTATGGCGGGTGAGGCTGCTCACAGCAACCCTGATAGCCCGTTCGGGCCAAGCAGCTACACGTGGGCGTGGCCCGTTCGGGCCATCTGATACTGACATGCCGGTCAACAGCCGCTGCGGTCAACCCCAGCCGAGCTCGTGCAGCCGCTCGTCGTCGATCCCCACATGGTGCGCGAACTCGTGGACCACCGTGATGCCGATCTGCTCGACGAGCTCGCTCGCGTCGCGAGCGAACCGGCACAGCGGCAGGCGGTACAGGCAGATGCGGTCCGGCAGCACCCCGCTGTAGTCGCCGCGCTCGGTGAGCGCGACGCCCTCGTAGAGCCCGAGGAGGTCTGGCTCCCCCGGGTGCTCGTCGTCGACGGTGACGACGACGTTCGCGAAGCCGGCGACCAGGTCGGGCGGCAGCGCGTCGAGGGCGTCCGCGACGTAGGACTCGAACTCCGGCGGCGGTACGGGCGGCACGCTGCGATCCCCTCTAGTCGAGGTAGTCGCGCAGCTTCTGCGACCGGCTCGGGTGCCGCAGCTTGGACAGCGTCTTGCTCTCGATCTGGCGGATGCGCTCCCGGGTGAGCCCGAACTCCCGCCCGATCTCGTCGAGCGTGCGCGGCTGGCCGTCGACCAGGCCGAAGCGCATCTTGACGACCGCCGCCTCGCGGTCGGTCAGCGTGCGCAGCACCTCGGAGAGCTGCTCCTGCATCAGGCTGTAGGAGACGACCTCGGCGGCGATGGGCGCATCGGCGTCCTCGATGAAGTCACCGAGCGAGGAGTCCTGGTCGTCGCCGATCGTGGTCTCGAGCGAGACCGGCTCCCGGGCGTAGCCCTGGATCTCGACGACCTTCTCCGGCGTCATGTCGAGCTCCTTGGCGAGCTCTTCCGGTGTCGCCTCGCGCCCCAGCTCCTGCAGCATCTCGCGTTGCACCCGGGTGAGCTTGTTGATCTGCTCGACCATGTGCACGGGGATGCGGATGGTGCGGGCCTGGTCGGCCATCGCCCGGGTGATGGCCTGGCGGATCCACCAGGTGGCGTACGTCGAGAACTTGTAGCCCTTGGTGTAGTCGAATTTCTCGACGGCCCGGATCAGGCCGAGGTTGCCCTCTTGGATGAGATCGAGGAACAGCATGCCGCGCCCGAGGTAACGCTTGGCGATGCTGACGACCAAGCGCAGGTTCGCCTCCAGCAGGTGCCGCTTGGCGCGGCTACCGTCCTGCACGAGCCAGTCGAGGTCGCGGCGCAGCGCCGCGGAGATCTTCGGCGCCTCGCCGGCGGCAGCGCCGCGCAGCTTCTCGGCGGCGAACAGGCCCGCCTCGATGCGCTGGGCCAGGTCGACCTCCATCTCGGCGGTGAGCAGCGGAACCTTGCCGATCTCCTTGAGATAGGCGCGCACGAGGTCGGTCGAGATGCCGACCTCGCCCTCGGCGGCGATCGGCTTGTCGTCGTCGTCCTCGTCGTCGTCGTCGCCGGACGGCTTGGGGCGTTCCTCGTCGTCGTCCTCGTCGTCGTCGTCCTCGGCCACCGCGGCGGCCAGCGCCGGGTCCGCGGCCGCGACGATGGCCGGGTCGAGCACGGCGCCCGGGACCATGGATGCCCCGGCCGCCCCCTGGGTCGGCTCGGTGACCTCGGTGACCTCGGCGACGTCGGCCGCGAGGTCGGCATCGCCCGCCAGGGCCGTCGGGTCGGCCTCGATGTCGGGGGCGGCGTCGGGCTCAGCGACGCTGTCCTGCACCGCCGCCGCCGGTTCGTCCGTGCGCGCCCGGGACCCCGGGGCGGTGCGGGAGGCGCTCACGCGGACTCCTCACTCGCTCGGGAGCGTGTCGCGCGCTTCGAGCCGGGGCTCGAGCGCGCGGGCGGGGATCCGGACTGCAAGAGGTGGAACGGCACCTGACCAGTATCGCTCCTGGCGAGCCCGGCGGGGACCGAGCGCGCTAGAGCAGGGAGCGCAGCACGAAGGGCATGATTCCGCCGTGGCGGTAGTACGCCTGCTCGCCCGGCGTGTCGATGCGCACCGTCGCGGTGAAGGTCGTGTCGTCGGCGCGTACGGCGAGCTCGCGCGGGACCGGCCCGTCGCCGGCGATGCCCTCGATCGTGAAGCTCTCCTGGCCGGTGAGCCCCAGCGAGGACGCCGACTCGCCAGCGGCGTACTGCAGCGGCAGCACGCCCATGCCGATCAGATTGCTGCGGTGGATGCGCTCGTAGGACTCGGCGAGCACGGCGCGCACCCCGAGCAGCGCGGTGCCCTTGGCCGCCCAGTCGCGGCTCGACCCGCTGCCGTACTCCTTGCCGGCGAGCACCACCAGCGGGGTGCCTTCGGCCTGGTAGGCCTCGGCCGCCTCGTAGATCGAGGTCTGCTCCCCGTCCCCGTCCGCGGTGAGCAGGACGGTGACGCCGCCCTCGGTGCCCGGCGCGAGCTGGTTGCGCAGGCGGATGTTGGCGAACGTGCCCCGGATCATCACCTCGTGGTTGCCGCGACGCGAGCCGTAGGAGTTGAAGTCCTTGCGCTCGACGCCGTGCTCGCTCAGGTAGCGACCCGCGGGGGAGTCGGGCTTGATCGAGCCCGCCGGGCTGATGTGGTCGGTCGTCACCGAGTCGCCGAGCACCGCGAGCACCTTCGCACCGGTGATGTCGGTGAGCGCCGCCGGCTCGCGGGTCATGCCCTCGAAGTAGGGCGGGCGCCGGACGTAGGTCGAGCCCGGGTCCCAGGCGAAGGTGTCGCCGCCGGGCACCTCGATGGCCTGCCAGCGGGCGTCGCCGGCGAAGACGTCGGCGTAGGAGGCGTCGTACATCTCGCTGCTGATGGCTTCTCCGACCACCTGCGCGATCTCCTGTGCGCTCGGCCAGATGTCCGCGAGGTGCACCGGCCCGTCGGTGCCGGTACCGAGCGGCTCGGTGGTCAGGTCGACGTCCATCGTCCCGGCGAGCGCGTAGGCGACGACCAGCGGCGGGCTCATCAGGTAGTTCATCTTGACGTCGGGGTTGATCCGCCCCTCGAAGTTGCGGTTGCCCGAGAGCACCGACACGACCGCGAGGTCGCCCTGGTCGACGGCCGCGCTCACGGCCTCGGGCAGCGGGCCGCTGTTGCCGATGCACGTGGTGCAGCCGTAGCCGACGGTGTTGAAGCCCAGCTTGTCGAGGTAGGGGGTCAGCCCGGCCCGCTCGTAGTAGTCGGTGACGACCTTGGACCCGGGCGCGAGGGTTGTCTTGACCCAGGGCTTGACGCTCAGACCCTTCTCGACGGCGTTGCGGGCGAGCAGCCCGGCGCCGACCATCACGTAGGGGTTGCTCGTGTTGGTGCAGCTGGTGATCGCGGCGATCGCCACGTGGCCGTGGTCGATCTCCACCGACTGGCCGTCGTCGAGGGTGACCGGCACCGGGTTGCTCGCGCGGTGCGCGACGTCGTCGGCGTCGGGGTGCACGCCGGCCGGGGCGTCGGCCGGGTCCTGCGTACCCGGGGCAGCGGGGTCGGAGGCCGGGAAGGACTCGGCGCTGGCCTCGTCGACGCCGGTGCCCTCGACCGCGGCGCCCGCCCGCGGGGGAACGCCGACCTTGCGGTCGGTCTGCACCGGCACGGTGCTGGCGTAGTCCCCCAGCGCTGTGCGGAACATGGCCTTGGCCTCGGTGAGCGGCACCCGGTCCTGCGGGCGCTTGGGACCGGCCAGGCTCGGGACGACGGTGGACAGGTCGAGCTCGATGCGCACGGAGTAGCGCGGCTCGACGGCCGGGTCGTGCCAGAGCCCCTGCTCCTTGGCGTAGGCCTCGACGAGCGCGACGATCTGCTCGGAGCGGCCGGTGAAGCGCAGGTAGGCGAGCGTCTCGTCGTCGATCGGGAAGATCGCGCACGTCGAGCCGTACTCGGGGCTCATGTTGCCGAGGGTCGCCCGGTCGGCGAGCGGCACGTTGCCGACGCCGGGGCCGTAGAACTCGACGAAGGTGCCGACGACGCCCTGCTTGCGCAGCAGCTCGGTGACGGTGAGCACCAGGTCGGTGGCGGTGGCGCCCGCAGGCAGCTCGCCGGTCAGCTTCAGGCCGATGACCTTGGGGATGAGCATCGACACCGGCTGGCCGAGCATCGCGGCCTCGGCCTCGATGCCGCCGACGCCCCAGCCCAGCACCCCCAGGCCGTTGATCATGGTGGTGTGGCTGTCGGTGCCCACCAGCGTGTCGGGGTAGGCCGAGACGACGCCGTCCGGGCCGCTGCGGGTGAACACGACGCTCGCGAGCCGCTCGAGGTTGACCTGGTGCACGATGCCAGTGTTCGGCGGCACCACCTTGAAGTCGTCGAAGGCCGACTGGCCCCAGCGCAGGAACTCATAGCGCTCGCGGTTGCGCTCGTACTCGAGGGCCCCGTTCAGCTCCAGGGCGTCGGGGCGGGCGAAGAAGTCGGCGACCACCGAATGGTCGATGACCAGCTCGGCCGGCGCCAGCGGGTTGATCTTCGTCGCGTCGCCCCCCAGCGCGGCCATCGCCTCGCGCATCGCGGCGAGGTCGACGATGCATGGCACGCCGGTGAAGTCCTGCATCAGGACGCGGGCCGGCGTGTACTGGATCTCGGTGTCCGGCTCGGCCGTGGGGTCCCACTGCGCGATCGCGCGGATGGAGTCGGCCGTGGTGCTCTCGCCGTCCTCGGTGCGCAGCAGGTTCTCCAGCAGGATTTTCAGGCTGTACGGCAGGTCGTCGCCGCCCGGCACCGCCGACAGGCGGAACACCTCGTAGGAGGTGCCGTCGACCTCGAGGGTGCCGCGGGCACCGAAGCTGTCCTTGCTCGCCATGTCGTCTGCTCCTCAACGGTGGGTGCGCCGGTGCACGACGCTATCGGGGGAGGGGTCGCCGGGTGGCGGCCCCGATCGGTGCGGTGGCTCCTCGGCCCGGCCGGCAGGCGGGTCGGTGCGGCGGACGGCGTCCTCGACGAGGTCGAGCACGCCGTCGAGACGGTCGGGCGTCGTCCCGGCAGCCATCCGGCTGACCAGTCCGTCGAGCACCAGGTGCAGGAACTCGAGCAGCAGCGCGACGTCGACGTCGTCGCGCACGACGCCCGCTGCGCGCTGGCGCTCGAGGCGGCTGCGCGCCGCGTCGTCGACCGCGGCCTGGCGGGCGGCCCAGGAGGCGGCGAAGGCCGGGTCGGTGCGCAGGCGTCGCCGGACCTCGAGCTGCACCCCCAGCCACCCGGCGTCGATGTCGCGCAGCTCGCGCATGACCTGCACGAGGCCGGCGCGTCGGACGACCTCCGCCGTGCGCGCCGCATCGGACTCGGCCAGGCACAGGAACAGCGCCTGCTTGTCGCGAAAGTGGTGGAAGATCGCGCCGCGGGACAGGCCGGTCTCGGCCTCGAGCACCTTGACCGTCGCCCCCTCGTAGCCGTGCCGGGCAAAGGCGCGCCGGGCGCCCGCCAGGATCTCGTCGCGCCGTTCGGCGAGACGGTCCTCGGTGACGCGCGGCATGTCCTCAGGGTAGCAGGCAAGCCGTACGTCCGTCTTGCTTGGGCCCACGAGACGACATGCCAGCGGCGCCGGCCTCCCGAAGGAGGCGCGGCGCCGCTGGCATGTCGTGCTGCGTCAGTAGACGCGGCGCTTGGTGCCACCGATCGGCACCAGGTTGAGCACGATGCCGACGATGATCAGGACGACGCCGATCCAGATCAGGAACGAGAGGCTGCTCACGATGATGCCGATGATGAGAAGGATGATTCCGAGGACGATCACGGGTGCTCCTAGTCGTTGGAACGCGACGGTGTCGGCGGTGTTGTTCCCACCTGCACCACGCGCACGCGTCCGGCTGCCGATCAATCCAGCCGCCCGTCTCAGAGCAGCGCCGCCAGGTCGTCGAGCTGGCGCTCCAGCCACCGAGCTACGTCGTTGTGACGCACCACCGCCGCGGCCACCTCGAGCCGGTCCCGGCGCAGCTGGGCCGGCATCGTGAGTGCCTCGTACAGGGCGTCGGCCTGCTGGGCGACGTCGAAGGGGAACAGCGTGACGCCGAAGTGGCCGAGCTCGTCGTGCGCGCCGGCCGCCTCCGACAGCGCCAGCACCATGTCGCGCTCGCTGAGCACGACGGCCTCCTTGGCCACCAGGTTCATCCCGTCGGCCACGGCGTTGACCATGAGCACGTCGCAGCGCCGGTAGGCCGCGGTGGCAAGGGCCAGGTCGGAGGCCAGGCGCAGGTCGACCGGCTGCCAGGTGCCGGTGCCGAAACGGGCGTTCACCGCGGCGGCAGCGGCGCCGATCTGCGCCAGATAGGTCGCGTACTCCGGCACGTCCTGCCGGCTCGGCTGCAGCAGCGCGAGGAACACGACATGCTCGTGCAGCTCGGGGTGCTCGGACAGCAGCAGCTCAAAGGCGGTGAAGCCGCGCACGATGTTCTTGCTCGGGTCGGTCCGGTCGACGCGCAGGACCAGCCGGCCGCCACGCAGCTGCTGGTCGAGCTCGGCGAGGTGCTCGTCGGCGGCGTCGCTGTGGCCGGTGGCCTCGAGCGCAGCGACGTCGATGCTGATCGGGTACGCGCGCACCCGGACCGTGCGGCCCTGCGTGGTCACGGTCATGGCCGCGATGTCGACGGGCAGACCGAGCAGCACCTGCGCGCAGAGCACGAAGTTGCGGGCGTCCTCGCGGGTGTGGAACGCCACGACGTCGCAGCCGAGCAGCCCCTGCAGCAAGCGGTCGCGCATCTGCGGCGGGAGCACCCGCCAGGCGTCCGGTCCCGGCCAGGGGATGTGCACGAAGTGGCTGAGCAGGGCGTCTGGGCAGCGCTGCCGGACGAGTTCGCCGACGAGGTAGAAGTGGTAGTCGTGCAGCAGGACGACCGCGCGCCCGCCGGCGCGCTCGACCTGCTCGGCGACCGCCTGCGCCGCCCGCTCGTTCGCGACGACGTAGCCGTCGTCAAAGGCGGCATGCTCGTCGCGGCCGAGCGACGGCGCGACGCCGAGGTCATACAGACGGTGCTGGACGAACCACAGCAGCGGGTTCGCGATCACGCCGTAGAACGGCTCGTGCACCTCCGGGTCGATGGCGACGAGGCGCACCTCGAGCGCGCGCCCGGCATCGTCGTCGTCGATCGCACGCAGCCGCGGCGGGTCGTGCAGGATGACCGCCTGCGACTCGCCGTCGCTCTGCTCGACGACGGCGGTGTCCTCCGCCGACGACGCGATGCAGACCCAGACCGCGTCGTCGAGGTGGCTGGCCAGTCCGGACAGCGCGGTGACCAGGCCGCCGGCGCCTCGGGTGGCGGTGCGCCGGCCGTCGGTGTCACGGTCGAAGCTGATCGGGCCCCGGTGCGAGAGCAGGACGACGGGCAGGCGGACGGCATCGGACTCCGGGGAAGCAGGCACCTCGCGCCTGTGCCCGCTCGCGAGGCGCCTCTACCCGTCGGCAGGTACCTGGCGGCGGGGTGCCGGGCTGCCAGGAGAAGCAGAGTTCGGTCTCGGCGCCGCTGCCGGCGCGCTCAGGCGCTCGCCTCGGCCTGCACCACCTCGAGCAGCTCGGCCAGCTCGTCGACGAGGTAGCCCGCCATCACGTCGAGATCCGGCACGAGCTCGCGGCAGGCGATCAGCCCGAAGTGCATCCCGCCGTCGTAGCTCATCACCGTGATGTTGAGGCCTTGGCCGTCGGCGACGGCCGACAGCGGGTAGTACGCGATCAGCCGGGCGCCGGCGTAGTAGAGCGGTACCCGTGGCCCGGGCACGTTCGACACGATCAGGTTGAACGGGCTCAGCCACTCGACCAGCCGCAGCCGGGCGGCCAGACGGGCGGCCTGGCCGGCCAGCGCCGGCATGGCGAACTGGGTGACGTCCGAGAGCAGGTCGGCCGGCAGCGCGCCGTGCTGGTCCTTGGCCGCCGCCATCGCCTCATGAGAGTGCTCGAGGCGCTCAGCCGGGTCAGCCAGGTGCGTGGCCAGCGGGGCGATCATCGTCGAGACGCGGTTGCCTCCGGTGCCCTCCTGCTCTTTGGTGCGCACCGAGACCGGCACCGCGGCGAGCAGCGGCGAGTCGGGCAGCGCGCCGTGGTCCTGGAGCCAGCGGCGCAGCGCCCCGGCAGTCAGAGCCATGACGACATCGTTGATCGTCGCGCCGGTCGCCGACTTGACGGCGCGCACGTCCGCCATGGGGACGGTCCGAAAGGCCCACCGGCGGTGCGGGCTCACCGAGTGGTTGAACGGCGTGCGCGGCGCGCGCAGCGGCGACTCGGCCAGCACGGCGCTCGCTCCCCGCCGGGTGGGCAGCAGCGGCTCGAGCAGCGGGATGGTCGGCCGCGCCGGACTGCGCAGCATGTAGGGCATGGTCCGGATCATGTCGGCGGTCATGCGCACGGCCCGCAGGGGGTGACCGGCGAGCGAGACCATGCTCCGGGCGAGCAGCGGCACCGCGCCCGGCACGCTGTCGGGCTTCCACGGCGGCACCTCGCCGAGGTCGCGGCCCTTCGGGTCGGTGTCGAGCACCGCCCCCAGGATGTCGTTTCCGGAGACCCCGTCGATCGCGGCGTGGTGCACCTTGGTGTAGATCGCCGCCCGGCCGCCGGCGAGCCCCGAGATGAGGTAGACCTCCCACAGCGGGCGGTCGCGGTCCAGCGGGCGCGCGTGCAGGCGGGCCGCCTGCTCGGCCAGCTGGTGGTCGTTGCCCGGGGCGGCGAGCGCCAGCTCGCGCACGTGGAACTCGATGTCGAAGTGCGGGTCCTCGATCCAGTACGGCTGGTCGAAGCCGAACGGCACCTCGGCGAGCCGGCGCCGGAACGGCGGTACGAGGTGCAGCCGGCTCGCGATGAGCTCCTGCAGCGTCTCGAGCGTCAGCGGCTCCGGCGCGGTCGAGGGGTCGACTACGCAGATGCTGCCCACATGGCCGTACACGGCCGGGGTCTCCATGGCGAGGAAAGCGGCGTCCAGGCCGGTCAGCTGGTGCATGAGGTCCTCCTAGCGGCTGATGTGTGCGCCACCACAATGGCACCGGTTGCGCCCGCCGTGCGAGCAGCGGCCGGTGGCGCCCCGCTCAAGCGCGCTTGCGCCGCCGCCGAAACCGGACAGATCGGCTGTGGGGACGGAAGGTAGGCGAGCACGTGCGCAAGGGAGCAGGCACGCGCGCCGAGCGTGCCCTGCTCGCTCTCAGCGTGCTCGTCGTGCTCGTCCATGCCGCGCTCACGTGGTTCGGCGTCGGCGGCTTCTGGCGGGCCAACGTCCTGTACGACCTCGCCATGGGCGTCACCGCACTGACCGTCGCGGCGTCGGCATGGGCGAGTACGCCGGGGCCGCACCGCCGCGTCCGGTGGTGGTTCGCCGCCGCCCTCGCCAGCCAGGTCGCCGGTGAGGTGCTGTGGACGTTCGACGTCGCGAACGGCCGAGAGCCCTTCCCCTCCCCGGCCGACGTGATCTTCCTTGGCTTCTACCCGCTCGCCTTTGCCGGGCTCGTGGTCGTGGTCGTGGCCCGTACGCGCATGCACCGCCTGCGGCGCGGGCAGGTGTGGGAGGGCTGCTCGCAGCCGGCGCGGTGACGGCCGCCGGCCTCGTCGTGGTCAGCCCGCTGTTGACGGCCGAGGACTCGCTGCTCGCAAGCGTGGTCGCCCTCGCCTACCCCGCCTGCGACGTGGTCCTGATCGCCGTGGTGATCGGCTCGGTCGGCGTGCTGGGGTGGCGCCCGGAGCCGACGCTGTGGCTCGTCGGCGCCGGTGCGCTGCTGAACGCCGCCGCCGACAGCGGCTATGCGTTGTTGCAGTTCTCGGGCGGCTACGTCGACGGGGGGCTGCTCGATCCGTTGTGGCCGCTGGCGACGCTGCTGATCGCCCTGGGCGTCGTCCCGCACCGGGCACCCCGACCCATGGTGACGGTCCAGGGCCACCGGCTGCTGCTGGTGCCGGGCGTGGCCGGCCTGCTGTCGATCGGCGTGCTGCTGCCGGTCGGCGCGGGGATCCTCGCGCCGGCCCGACTGCTCGCGGCGGCCACGCTGGTGGCCGGGTTCTTGCGCGCCGGCCTGCTGCTGCGCGAGGTCGAGGCGCTGCCGGAGACCAGGCGGCAGGCGATGACCGACGACCTGACGGGCCTGGCGAACCGACGGGCGTTGCTGGCCCGGCTCGACGCCCTGCTCGCGCGCCGCGGGTCCCCCGCGCCGGCCGCCGGCGCGGGGGTCGCCGTGCTCGTGATCGACCTGGACGCCTTCAAGCCGGTGAACGACAACCTCGGCCACGCGGCCGGAGACGTGCTGCTGATCGGCATCGCCGAGCGACTGACGGGTCTGCTGCACGAACACGACCTGGTGGCCCGCATGGGCGGGGACGAGTTCGCCGTGGTGCTCAAGAACGCCTCGGCCGAGCGTGCCCTCGAGGTCGCCGAGGGCGTCGTCGAGGCGGTCGGGCACCCCACGCGCCTGCTGGACATCGACGTGGCGGTCGGGTGCAGCGTCGGGGTTGCCCTGGCCCCGCTGCACGCCGACACCCGCAACGAGCTGCTGCGGTGCGCCGATGCCGCCATGTACGCGGCCAAGCACTCCGGTGGCGGGGTCGTGCAGTACCGACCGTCGACGCAGCCGACGAGCCCCGAGGACCTCGGCCTGCTTCACGCGCTGCGCTCGGCCATCACCGGTGGCGAGCTGGTGCTGCACTACCAACACGTCGTCGCGCTGCCCTCGCGCGAGGTCGTCGGCTTCGAGGCGCTGGTGCGCTGGGAGCACCCGTCGCGCGGGCTGCTGGCGCCCGGGCACTTCGTGCCGCTCGCCGAGCGCGGCGGGCTGGCCCGGGCGCTCACCGATGCCGTGCTGGAGCTGGCCGCCGTCCGCCTCGCACAGATGCGCCGGTCCGGGGAGGAGCGGTGGATCGCCGTCAACGTCCCGGCGATGCTGCTACGCGACGCCGGCCTGGCGCTGCGCGTCGGCGCGCTGCTCGCCCGCCACAGCCTGCCGCCGCAGAGCCTGGTGCTCGAGATCACCGAGACGGCGCTCGTCCCCGAGGGCGACGTCGCGGTCAACGCCGTCCAGGCCCTGCGCGATCTCGGCGTCGCGGTGTCGATGGACGACTACGGCACCGGCTACACCTCGGTGGCGCTGCTGCGCCGGCTCGGCCTCACCGAGCTCAAGCTGGACCGCAGCCTGCCGGTCGCCGCCGTGGACGAGAAGGAAAGCAGCGCCATGGCGGTCCTGTCCGGGTCGGTCGCGCTGGCCCAGGCCCTCGGCCTGACGGTGGTGGGGGAGGGCGTGGAGACCAAGGAGCAGCTGCGGGTCCTGATCGAGCTGGGCGTCCCGCTGGCGCAGGGCTTCCTGCTCGGCAGACCCGCGCCTGCACCCGCACGCGAAGGGGCCCAGGCGGCGCTGGCCGGTCCCGCCGCTCCGCGGCTGGCCGGTCCCGCCGCTCCTCGGCAGCGCGACCCGGACCAGGCGACGGTCAGTCCTGGTCGATGATCCGACGGGAGGTGATCTCGACGCGGGGGGTGGGCGCCACCGCAGGTGGGGTCACCACCGCGCTCGTCCTGGCCCGCCCGCGGGTGGGTCCGGCGTTGGCCATCACGACACCGAACCACGGCAGCACGATCGCCCCGGCGACGAGCAGACCGCGGTAGACGATCGGCACCGGCAGCGCGGTGGCCAGCACGAGGCACAGCAGCCGGACGCTCTGCGTCATCATGTATCGCCGCTCGCGCAGCGCGATGTCGTCGCTGTGGCTCAACCCCGCTGAGGTAACGCTCTGGACCTGCTTGCCCGTGCGCTCTCGTCGCACTCTGTCTCCTTCAGCCCGGCTGAGGCGCCGCGTGCGCCTGCCCTGCTCAACAGTGTGAAGGCGAGCGGCCTTCCCCGCACGACGGACGACGGGGCCCCCGTGCGAGCGGGCCCCCGTCAGCCCTGGTGCAGCTGTGGCCGCCGGACGGCAGGGCACAGTGACCTCCATGGCCGTCCTGATCGCTCTGCTCGCCTCCGTGGGCTACGGCATCGGCGACTTCTGCGGTGGCCTCGCCTCCCGCCGCGCCGGGGCCCTGCCGGTGCTGCTGCTCGGCGGTCCGATCGGCACGGCGCTGCTGCTGGTCGGTGCGCTCGTCGTCGGCGGCCCGGTGCTACCAGGGGCGCTCGTCGGGTTCGGCGCGGGCCTGGCCGGGGCCGCCGGCATCATCGGCTTCTACCGGGCGATGACCCTCGGAACGATCAGCGTGGTCGCCCCGGTGACCGCCCTCACCTCGGCGGCCGTGCCGCTCGCTGTCGGCGTGCTGCTCCTCGGTGAACGGCCCGGCGCCCTGGCATCGATCGGCATCGCCGTCGCGCTCGTCGCGGTGGTGCTCGTCGGCGTCGAACCGCGTCGGCCGGACTCCCCGGCGGGGTGGCGCCAGCCTGGCGCGGGCGTCGGCCTCGCCCTGCTCGCCGGAGCCGGGTTCGGGCTGTTCTTCGTGCTGGTCGACCAGGCTCCGGACGACACCGGGCTGTGGCCGGTGGTCTGGGCGCGCGTGGCCACCGTGGCCGTCGTCGTCGTGGTGGCCGTGCGCACCGGGGCGCTGCGACTGCCGAACGGGCGCACCGCGGCCATCGCCATCGCCTCCGGCGTGCTCGACGCCGGGGCGAACGTCGGCGTCCTGCTCTCGGTGCGCGCCGGTGACCTGTCGACCGCGTCGGTTGTGATCTCGCTGTACCCGGCCGCGACCCTCGTGCTCGCCCGGCTGGTGCTGCGCGAGCAGCTGGCCGCGGTGCAGCGGCTGGGGCTCGTCGTCGCGGTCGGCGGGGTCGTGCTGATCTCGCTGTGACGTTCTACAGCGTCCCCTTGACCGGGTCACCGAGTCCGAGAGCCGAGCCGAAGGACAGCGTCGGCGGCTGGGCGAGGTTGCCCGGAGCCCCGGCGAAGGCGAGCAGCGCCGAGGTGTGCGGCTCGTTCATGTGGGCGTCGACATCGGCCTGCGACCGCCAGCGCTCGACCAGCATGAAGTGTTCTGGGTCGGCGTTGTCCCGGTGCAGCGCGTAGGCGATGCAGCCGTCCTCGGCGTGCGTGGCGCGGGTGCACGCCGCAAAGGCCTCTATGACCGCGTCCGCCTTGCCGGGCGCCGCCTGCACGTCGACGACCCCGACGATCTCGCTCGTGTCTGCCATGTGTCCGCTCCCGGATCAGGGCCGCACGGTCGCGGCGCTGCACCGTACGGGCGCTCTCGCCTCCGTGTCAGCAGAACGCAGACACGGACGTCACGTGCGCGGTCTGGCCCTACAGGCCCTTCGGCTCCGGCAGCAGCTCCGGGAAGTCGGCGTCGCGCTTGTCCGCCTTCGCCGCGAACGCCTCCCTCATGTCGTCGGGCATGAACATGCCGGCCTGCCAGGTGGCGATCTGCTCCAGCGCGTCGTCGACGGAGTGGTCGCGGGCGTAGTTGAGGGCGACCTTGCTGCCCCAGACCGCCAGCGGCGACTTCGAGGCGATCTCTCGGGCGGTCTCGAGCACACCGTCGAGCAGCGACTCCTGGTCGGCGTAGACGCCCTGCACGAGCCCGACCTCGTAGGCGCGCGCGGCCGGAATGCGCCGCCCGGTGTAGGCCATCTCGCGGGCGAAGCCCTCGCCGACGACGCTGCCGAGGCGCTGCAGCGTGCCGACGTCGGCGGTCATGCCGATGTTGATCTCCTGTACGCAGAAGAACGCGCCCGCGGTGGCGTAGCGCAGGTCGCAGGCCGTGACGAGGTCGACCGCCCCACCGATGACCCCGCCCTGCACCGCGGCGAGCACGGGCACCCGGGCCTTCTCCAGCGCCGTGAACGACCACTGCAGCAGCTGGGCGTGCGAGCGGGTACGTGCCCGCCGGCGCCCGAGCTCGGCTGGGACGTCGGCGCCGTCCCCGACCCCGTCGCCGGTGAACACCGACAGGTCCATGCCGGCGCTGAAGTGCCGGCCGGTGCTGCTCAGCACCACGACGCGGGCGCTCGCGTCGTCGCTGATGCCCGTGACGATCTCCGGCAGCTCGGACCAGAAGGCCGCCGTCATCGTGTTGAGCGCATCGGGGCGGGACAGCCGCACGTGCGCGACCTTGTCGACGATGTCGACCTCGAAGCAGGTGGGGGTCATCGGTCCACTTTGCCATCGCGGGTGCCCCACCGCGGAGGTGACGACGGGGTGTCGCGGGCATACCCGCGGCTGCCGCCCGCTAGCGTCCCGGCGGTGCCCGAGACTGTGCTGAGGATGGACGGCGTCGGTGTCGTGCGCGACGGAGCGACGCTTCTCGACGACGTCGACTGGACCGTGTCGGAAGGCGAGCACTGGGCGGTGCTCGGACCCAACGGCGCGGGGAAGACGACGCTGCTGCAGGTCGCCGGCGCTGCGCTGTTCCCGAGCCGGGGCAGTGTCGAGCTGCTGGGGGAGCGCTTCGGCCGCACCGACCTCGGTGAGCTGCGCACGCGCGTCGGCCTGTCGAGCTCGGCGCTGGCCGACCGGGTGCCGCCGCACGAGAAGGCGCTCGACCTCGTGGTGACCGCCGCCTACGGCGTGCTCGGGCGGTGGCGGGAAAGCTACGACGACAGCGACCTGGCCCGCGCCACGACGATGCTGGCCCGTGTGGGACTGCGCACGTTCGCGGGCCGGCGCTTCGGGACCTTGTCCGAGGGCGAGCGCAAACGGGTGCTGCTCGCGCGCGCCCTGATGATCGATCCCGAGCTGCTGCTGCTCGACGAGCCGGCGGCCGGGCTCGACCTCGGCGCCCGCGAGGCGCTGCTGCGCCTGCTGACCCGGCTCGCGGGCGAGGACGACGCGCCGCCGAGCGTGCTCGTGACGCACCACGTCGAGGAGGTGCCGGCCGGCACCACCCACGCGCTGCTGCTGTCGCGGGGCCGGGTGGTCGCGGCCGGGCCCGTGACGCAGGTGCTCACCGCCCCCCTGCTCGGCCGGGCGTTCGGCCTGCCGCTCGCCGTCGAGCACAGCGCCGGCCGCTTCACCGCTCGAGCCGGCTTCTAACCGTCCGCCGGCACCACCGACAGGTCGGCGACGACGGCCCGGTGGTCGCTGCCGGCGAGGCGCACCTCCCGCACCTCGCGCGCCACGAGGCGCACGCCTGCGTCGTCGTGCAGCAGCACATGGTCGAGCTGCAGCAGGGGGACCGCGCTCGGCCAGGTGCGCGCCAGGCCCCGGCCGAAGTCGTCGTGGCTGTCGTGCATGCCGGCCTCGAGCACGCTGCGCAGCAGCGCGTGGTCCCGGTCGGCATTGAAGTCACCAGCCATCACGGCGGGCGTGCGCAGGTCGGCAGCCTCCCGGGCCAGGTCCCGCAGCGACGCGCGCCAAGCTCTTTCGTAGCCGGAGATCGGTGGCAGCGGGTGGGCCGCGAGCAACCGGACGGGGGTGCCGTCCACCTCGACGGTGGCCCGGGGCAGCCGGCGACCGCCGGCCGCCCGGGTGCTCACGTCGCGCAGCGGCAGACGGCTGAACAGGCCCACCGTCTCGGTGCGGCTGCCGAGCTCCACGACCTTGTGCGGGAGGGCGTCGAGCACACCGGCGGCGCGCAGGCCGGCGAGCCCGCCCGCGTCGAGCTCGGGCACCACGAGCACGTCCGGCCGCAGGGCCAGCAGCTCACGGCCGGCGGCCTCGGGCGTCGGGTTCTGCACGTACAGGTTGGCCACCACGACGCGCAGCCGCGGCGCCGTCTCGGTGCCGGCCGGCCGGGGCGCCACCGTGAGCGCCGGCGCGATCAGGGCCAGGTGCGCCCCGACGACCGCCGCGGCCACGACGGCCAGCCAGCGACGGCGGCGCAGCAGCGCGAGCGCCAGCAGCGGGTAGGCGGGCAGCAGCGACAGGGGCAGCGCGCCGACGGCCAGCGCGAGCAGCGTGCCGCGTTCGGCGCCGAGCAGGCGCACGACGACCACGCCGGACAGCGCGAGCGCCAGCAGCCACCCGAGTGTCGCGAGCAGCAGGGACGCCGACGGCCGCCGGCCCCCCGGGGAGGGGCGCGGCGGCCGACGGTAGGTGCTGGTGGCTGTCAGGCCGACAGGCTGGCGGTCTCGTCGACCCAGTCGACGGCGCTCTCGCGCAGCTTGTCCTCGTAGGCCTTGGCGTGGTGACCGCAGAAGAGCAGGTCGCCCGAGGACAGGACGACACGGACAAAGGCTTGGGCACCACAGCGGTCACAGCGGTCGGCGGCGGTCAAGGTCTTGGCGGTGGGGCTCACGGTAGCTGTCACGTCTATGACAACACCACACCTGGGCCCCACGTTCCCGTCGAAGGCAGGATGGGCGTCGTGTCGACTCCGGATCGCAACCCACCTGTCACCTGCGGCGGCGGCCCGCTCAGCGGGCTGCTGGTCGCCGACTTCAGCCGCGTTCTGGCCGGTCCGTTCACCGCGATGATGCTGGCCGATCTCGGGGCGCGCGTGGTGAAGGTCGAGCGACCCGTACGGGGCGACGACTCGCGCGGCTTCGGTCCCTTCCTCGACGGTCAGTCGCTGTACTTCGCCCGGTTGAACCGGGGCAAGCAGTCGGTGGCGCTCGACCTGTTGGACCCGGCCGACCTCGCGGTCGCGCGCGGGCTCGCGCGGGCTGCCGACGTCCTCGTCGAGAACTACCGACCGGGGGTGATGGCACGTCTGGGGCTCGGGCCGGACGAGCTGCTCACCGACAACCCTGCGCTGGTGTACTGCTCCATCAGCGGCTTCGGGCACACCGGTCCGTGGTCGGGGCGCCCCGCGTACGACGCGGTGGTGCAGGCCATGAGCGGCCTGCTGTCGGTCACCGGCGAGCCGGGCGGGGCGCCGGTCAAGCCCGGCATCCCGGTCTCGGACCTCGCGGCCGGGCTGTACGCCTTCGGGGCCGTCACGAGCGCCCTGCTCGGCCGCCAGCGCACGGGCCGCGGGACGCACCTGGACCTTGCGATGTTCGACGCCACGCTGAGCCTGCTCGAGGGCGCCGCGCTGTCCTACCTCGCCACCGGGGTGGATCCCGAGCCGATCGGCAATGCCCACTACTCGATCGCTCCCTTCGACACCTTCGCCTGCGCCGACGGGGTCATCACGGTCTGCGCGGCGAACGACGAGCTGTTCGCCGACCTGGCCCGCGCACTCGACCGTCCCGGGCTGGCCGCCGACCCACGCTTCGCGACCAACGCCCTGCGGCACGCCGCCCGCGAGGCGCTCACGCGCGAGCTCGAGCAGGTGCTGACGCAGAACACCTGCGCGCACTGGCTCGACGTGCTCGACCTGGCGGGCGTGCCCTCGGGTCCGCTCAGCACGGTCGGCGAGGCGCTGCGCACCGAGCAGGCGCGGGCCCGTCGGATGGTCGTCGAGGCGGGCGGGCTCCCCGTGCCGGGCAACCCGGTCAAGGCGTCCGGGTACGACGACCCGCAGGTCCGCCCGGCGGCCCCGACGCTGGACGAGCACGGGGCGCAGGTGCGCGCCGAGTTCGGCGGGTCCTGATCCCGGCTACCCGGCTCTGGGCCGCAGGGCCGCCAGCACGGTGACGGGCAGGCGCACCCGCCGCCGCTCGAGCTGGCCCGCGAGGTCGGTGTGCCCGGCGACGACCCGCAGCAGCAGCGGCCACACCGGCGGCACGAGCCGCAGCGTCTCGTGCACCACCCGCGGGTGGGCGGCGAAGGCGGCCAGTGCCCGGCGGCCGGCCCGCATCTCGGCGCCGAGCGCGCCTTCGACGGCAGCGGGGTAACCCGTCGGATCCCCGGCCGCCGCCGCGCCGGCGAGCGCCCCGGAGCGCAGCGCGAAGGAGATGCCCTCACGGGTCCAGGGCTCGAGCAGCCCCGCGGCGTCACCGGCGACCAGCACCCGGCCGCGCACGAGCGGTGACCCGGGTGCGCGCACCCGGGTGAGGTGCCCGCCGTCGTGCGTCGCGTCCGCCCGATCCAGCCCGAGGCCCGCGACAAAGGAGCCGTAGTAAGCCCGCACCTGCGCCCCGCGCTCGCGGGCGCCGATCACGCCGACCGTCAGCGTGTCGCCCTTGGGGAAGACCCAGCCGTAGGAACCCGGCACCGGGCCCCAGTCGAGCAGCACCCGGCCGTCCCAGTCCGCGCCGGCCGGGGTGGGCAGCTCGGCCTCCAGGCCGAGGTCCACCTGGTCGCAGCGCACGCCGACGTGCGCGGCCGCCCGGCTGCCGGAGCCGTCTGCACCGACGACGCTGCGGGCCCGCATGCGGCCGGCCGTGGTCGCGAGGGTGACGCCCGCCGCGTCCTGCTCGTAGCTGGTGACGCCGACACCGGTGCGCAGCTCGACGCCGGCGGCGACCGCCTGCTCGACCAGGGCGGTGTCCAGCGTCGCGCGCTGCACGAGCGGGAGGAAGGCCGCCGGCGCTCGCCGGGTGAAGCCGGCCCGTCCGGCGCAGGTGAAGGTCATCCGGTCGGCGGTGTCGGCGGCGAGCCGGCTCGGGTCGAGCCCCGCGGCGCGCACGGCGGCCTGCGAGGCGCCGATGAGGCCACCGCCGCAACGCTTGTAGCGGGGCACCTGCGCCCGCTCGAGCAGCACCGTGCGGGCCCCCTGTCGGGCGGCGGCGAGCGCCGCCGCCGCTCCCGCCGGCCCGGCGCCGACGACCGCGACATCGTGGTCGGCAGTCACTCGGCCATCCTCGCACCCGGCGTGTGTCTGGCCCCGGCGTACGGTGCGGGAGTGAGCACGGTGTCGGTTCAGGAGCACCTGCTGACGGCTGAGCAGTTCGCCGCGCTGCCCTCGGAGCAGACCCAGGGTCGCGAGCTCATCGAGGGACGGGTCGTGGACACCCGGCCCCGCGAGCTGGTCGACGGACAGGCGGTGCGCATGTCACCGGCCGGCTGTCGGCACGGCAAGGTGACGGCGCGGCTCGTCACACGCCTCGGTGTCTTCGTCACACCCGAGCTCGGGGAGGTGCTGTCCAGCGAGACGGGCTTTCTGATCTCGCGCGAGCCCGACACCGTGCGTGCGCCGGACGCGGCCTTTGTCCGTGCCGACCGGGTGCCGGACGAGACCGCGGACCTGGGCTACGCCGAGCTGGCCCCCGACCTGGTCGTCCACGTCGTCTCGCCGTGGGACCGCGCCGCCGAGGTGCTGGCCGAGGCGCTGCAGTGGGTCGACGCCGGCGTGCTGCTCGTCTGGGTCGTCGACCCGGGCTCGCGCACGGTCACCGTGCACCGGCCGGGCGGTGTCACCCGGCTGGTGCGAGGCGAGGGCGCCGACCTCGACGGCGAGGACGTGCTGCCGAACTTCCGGCTCGCGCTGGACGAGCTGTTCGGCTGAGCGGCGCCGATCGGTGCGTCAGGAGGAGTCGCCGGTCGGGATCGTCGCCTGCAGCACGGCCTCGGTGAGCGCCTCGGTGCGCAGATGCGTGCCGGCGCTGTAGTCCGGGTCGCGCACCATGTCGGAGAAGGCCTGCCGGCTCGGGTACTTCACGATCAGCACGGCATCCCAGGCTTGCCCGTCCTCGGCGACCAGGGCGGTCGAGCCGTCGCCCTCGTAGATCAGCTCCGCACCGAATCCGCTGGCGGTGCGGCGAAAGTGCTCGACGTACTTCGCGTAGCTCTCCCGGCCGCTTTCGGGCTTGAAGCGCAGCAGGTTCAGCATCACGACCGGACCACCGGGGTCCTCGGCGAGGTAGCGTTTGAGATCTTCGCCGCGCGGGTCGACGGCCATCGGTGCTCCTGTCGGCAGGGAGGGGTGAGCAGGCAGGGTAGTAAAGCGCTATGACCAACAGCGCCTTCGCACAGTTCCAGAACGAGGTCTACCTCAATGGCCTGCTGGGGGAGAAGCCGACCCTGCCGTTCGGCTGGCGTGAGGTCCGGCAGGCGGCGCACGCCGCGATGACGCCGGAGGCGCTGGGCTACGTCGCGGGCGGCGCGGGCGGTGAGGACACGATGGACGCCAACCGGGCCGCCTTCGCGCGCTGGCGGCTGGTGCCGCGGATGCTGCGCGGCATCCCGGCGGCGCGTTCGCACGAGACGACGCTGCTCGGCACGACGATGCCCGCGCCGGTGCTGCTGGCGCCGGTGGGCGTGCTGTCGATCGTGCACCCCGAGGCCGAACGGGCGGTGGCCCGGGCAGCCGCCGCCCTCGACGTGACGATGATCGCCTCCACCGCGTCGTCGACCTCGATCGAGGACATCGCCGCCGAGGCCCCCGAAGCCTCGCGCTGGTACCAGCTGTACTGGCCGGCCGATCGGGCGCTCGCTTCCTCCTTCGTCCAGCGCGCCGAACGGGCCGGCTACGGCGCGCTCGTCGTCACCCTCGATACGTGGCAGCTCGGGTGGCGCCCGCGCGACCTCGGCACGGCGTACCTGCCGTTCCTGCAGGGCGAGGGCATCGCCAACTACCTGTCCGACCCGATCTTCACCGAGGGCCTGCCCGAGGGCGACCTGAACGCCGCGGTGCTGAAGTTCGTCGGGCTGTTCAACGACCCGACGCTCACCTGGGACGACCTGGCCTGGCTGCGGCAGCAGACATCACTTCCGATCGTGCTCAAGGGTATCCAGCACCCCGGCGACGTCCGCCACGCGCTCGACGCCGGCGTCGACGCGATCATCTGCAGCAACCACGGCGGTCGGCAGGTCGACGGCGCCCTCGGCTCGCTCGACGCGCTCCCGGCCGTCGTCGAGGCCGCAGGCGAGCTGCCCGTGCTGTTCGACAGCGGCGTCCGCACCGGCGCCGACGCCTGCAAGGCGCTCGCCCTCGGGGCGAAGGCGATCCTGCTGGGCCGCCCGTGGGTGCACGGCCTCGCGCTGGCGGGCGAGCGGGGCGTGCACCACGTGCTGCGCGCCTTCCTCGGCGACCTGGACCTGCAGACCGGCCTGTCCGGCCACGCCAGCACCACCGAGCTGTCGCAGGAGTCGCTCGTCCGGGTGTGAGTCCGCCGGGTTGCGCGGATCCGT
>JAABUN010001299.1_pt1 | contig 56577 bp, 53 predicted proteins | sample 5559311 | NCBI WGS metagenome assembly JAABUN01 (sample SAMN10711877, study PRJNA513370) | rock metagenome | isolation source: Antarctica rocks | place: Antarctica: Victoria Land, Siegfried Peak sud
CAGGGGTAGTGGGTTCAGGCGTGGTCGGTGCAGGGGTAGTGGGTTCAGGCGTGGTCGGTGCAGGGGTAGTGGGTTCAGGCGTGGTCGGTGCAGGGGTAGTGGGTTCAGGGGTGGTTGGGGTTGGCGCGTCGGAGCAGTCCGGGACGGAAATCGTGTTCGTGTCCAGGGTGACGGCACCGTTGCGCGCCAACAAGCGTCCCTGAACGGTGGCTCCCGTATTGGCTGTGATCGACGTGAGGGCCATCACAGTCCCAGCGAAGGCACTGCCGGTGCCGATAGTGGCCGAACTGCCGACTTGCCAGTAGACGTCACATGCGTTCGCTCCGTTGATGAACACGATAGAACTGCTCGAGCCTGCGATGAGCGTGCTGGCCGTCTGAAAGATGAAGACCGGATCGGTCTCATTCGCCCCGTCAAGGGTCAACTGGCCGTTGAGTGCGAGGGTGTCGCCGGTGTAAACACCCGGAACCAACGACTGTCCCGCCAGGTCCGCAGTGACCGTAACGTCTGTGGGTTGGCCAGCAGCCTGGTCGTAGGCCGTAGTGAGGTCGTCTTGCGCGGTGCCCGCGACAGCGTCAGCAGCGTGAACTTCGCCGTTGACGATCCCGGGGGGAAATCCGGTGATCGCCGTGCCAGGGCTGACTCCAAGGTCGCCGTTGATCACGGATGGACCAGTATTGGTGACCGTTGAGCCGCCGAGCACGGAGTAGGTCCCTGCTGTGCCAAGGCCCACCCGCACTGCTGCAGATACGGGGCCCGTTGCTATCGCTACCAGCAGGAGACTCACAATCAACCCACCAATTGCCAAAAAGGACAGGTGAGGGAGGGTGGAGTTGCGTTTCGTGGGTGGCAGAGATGGCAATTGAACTCCTCAGATATGAGCAGCGCATCGCTGCAACTGGACCTCAACTCCATAGTTGGGTCACGTGACTTCTATTGTGCACTGTTTTTGGGGTTTTACTATGCCTCTCCGCTCATTGAGACGTATTGCAGGGGCGGTGATGATAAAAAAGGCAATACTGATGGTAAATTTGGGGCAAAAAAATACTAAATGAATAGGTTTCTTGTTATCGGGCTCTTCCCACTTGGGGTGGGTGACACACCGGGCGGCGGCGTTGGGGTGATGTAAGAGTTGACGCCTTCAGTATCGGAAGCGACTAGGCACCCGCTCCACGAGGACCTCTACGGTGACTGGCTCCATGTCGTGCTGCGCTCGGTTTATCAAGGCGAAAACGCCACGGCTGGGCGAGCCATCGCCGAAGAGGTGATCGACACCCACCCCAGTTGCCTGATCCCCGAGATCGCTCGACGCGGCATAACCCTGAAGAGGTGGGCCGCTGCGTTCATGGCCTACTTCGACACCACCCACGCCAGCAACGGCCGCACGGAAGCCCTGATCGAACTGATCGAACTGATCGAACCTGAGTTGTAGGGGGTAGGTCGATTTGGGGGGCAAACTGCTGACTTCCAACCCTCAAGTGATAAAGAGCGGGCACCCCGACGCATGAAGCTGGGATTCACTACCGTACATGAACGACTACCGCGAAAAGTTGCTTATACATCGAGCAATGTACTAGAAGTTGGTTGCCATATTTGTAAAACGGCTATAGTGCCCTTGGAAAGCAACAACAAGGGTGTCGGTCGGTCCATTCCTATGCTTTGCCACAATAACGTCAGCCTCACCTTCTCTAGGCGATTCTCTTTCGTACATAGATTCGCGATGCAAAAGAATCACAACGTCCGCATCCTGCTCGATGCTGCCACTTTCACGAAGGTCAGACATTGCAGGTTTCTTATCTACTCGTTGCTCCGGACCACGGTTCAGCTGGGACAAAGCAATAACGGGGACTTCGAGCTCTTTGGCGAGCAACTTCAACGCTCGGGAAAATTCGGCGACCTCTTGCTGCCGTGACTCGACGCGCTTGCCCGAGCTCATCAGCTGTAGGTAGTCGACGATGACCAGTTTGAGGTTGTGGCGCTGCTTGAGGCGGCGGCACTTGGCGCGGATCTCCATCAAAGACATGTTCGGGCTGTCATCGATGAAGAGCGGCATGTCTTGCAGGCGACCCTGAGTCTCGGCCAACTTCGTCCAGTGCCGATCCTCGAGCTTTCCCTTGCGCATGTACTGAAGCGGGATCTCAGACTCTGCTGAAAGCAGTCGCATCGTGATCTCGGTGCGGCTCATTTCCAAAGAAAAAACGACGGTCGGCAGGTTGTGCTTGATCGCTGCCGTCCGGGCCACGTCAAGCGCGAAGGTCGAGTTGTGCGTCGGAATCATGGATCGCCCGGCCAAGAACAAGTGGTCCTCGTTATCGACCTGGACGCAGCGAACCGGCACTGACTTCACTCGCCGAACAGCGACGATGAAACGCTCATGACCAGCCTCGCGCGGGTGCTTTCGGCGGCATGCCCGGTGCGCATCTCGCTTCTTAGTCAGCCAGAAGACATCGTCGGCGGAGTCCAAGGTCAACGTGTGGAGCGAACATGCCTCCTCAACATTGCCTACTCCCTCTATTGCGTGCTCACACAGATGGCCCAAGCCAACAATGAGTTCGTGAACATCCTTCGCCAAGTCAGCCGAGGTAGTGGCGAACTGGGCATGACCATCTCGCGAGATAGTTCCGCTCGCATCGAGAATGCCGGCTAGCAATTCTTGGCGTTGGCTCACGGAAGAGCGCTGGAACTCCATCGGTATCCGCATCGCCTCGACATCTTCGGCGGCTGCAGCGTTCGTTGACGCTGCAAGGCCGGTGCTGTCACCGAGCCACGCTCCGAGCACGTAGGGAGGAAGCGGAAGATCTGACTCTGGGAGAGACAGAGGTTTTGTCAGCGCGACGGAGTGATTCAATCGCCGTCGACTTTCGACGCGAAGGGTGGCGGCGATTTCCCTAGTTGTCCGCACACTCTGATTCGTCACCGGCTGCTCCGCAACCGGAGCGCCCGCAATCCGGCTGATAGCCGCAAAGACCGGCTCGAGCTTCACGGCGCTTTCCTCCGCGCGCGTCTGTGTCACCCATTGGTGCTCAGCGTCCGCCAAGATGGAAGACCCATCGGAGAACCGGACCTCGTAACACCGCCGTTTGTGCATGACATCGGTGGCGGCGGTGACCGTCGTCGGTAGGCCATCCGCGCCGAGTAGCTGCTCCCCTACCTGGACCTCGCGCATCGTCGTCCATCCGGTCGGGGTAGGCAGCGGGGTGTCTAGCGAGAGCGCCTTCCCGACGGCTGGGCGCGCGGCAATGATGATCATCTGCCCGGGGTGCAACCCGTTCGTCAGCTCGTCGAGGCTGGTGAATCCAGTGGGCACGCCGACCATGTCGCCGCTGGAACTGGCGTTGTGCTCGATCTCGTCCAGCGTCGGCTCCAGCAACTCTGATAGCGCCCGGTAGTCCTCGCCCTTTCGACGATCGGCGACCCCATAGACCTCGGCCTGGGCCAAGTTGACGATCTCTTCGACGTCTCCGCCACCTTGCGCATACCCCATCTGCACGATGCGGGTCCCGGCCTCGACCAGTCGGCGCAGCATCGCGCGCTCAGTGATGATCTGGGCGTAGTACGACGCGTTGGCAGCCGTCGGCACCGAAGCAATCAGTTGGTGCAGGTATGCCGTGCCGCCCACCCTGGACAGGTCCCCGCGCTTGGACAGCTCGTCAGCCACGGTGATCGCGTCGACCGGCTCACCCCGGCTGAACAAGTCGACGATGGCCTCGTGGATCGTCTCGTGCGCCGGCCGATAGAAATCGATCGTCTGCACGATCTCCGAGCACTCACCGATGGCGTCTTTGGAGAGCAACATGCTGCCCAGCACGCTTTGCTCGGCGGCCACGTCTTGGGGCGGCACACGATCGGCCGGACCGGGATCAGGCGTCGTGGCGAACGCACGGTCCATCTCGCTTAGCGACACCTGGATCTCCTTGTCTTCATCTGGCTCTCACTGGATCACACGCCACCGACACACCCCAGCGACACTGGCCCAGCGGCCTGATCGCGTCACGGTACGACTCCCCTCGGCGCGCCCCCAAAACACCCCTGTGCACAAGGTGGGGATAACTGGTGCCCCCATCCACTCCTGCGGTGCACAACCCTGTGGATAGCAAACTTATTTTCCCGCTGACCTCCCTCTGACCTGCGAGAACGCTAGATTTTGCCTGTGGACAAAAAGAACTTGCGACAACACTTACCACGCGGCGTCATCCACAGCTTGAAGGGCACACGGGCAGGCATACACTCCTGAATCGTGTCACTAGCCCACTCCGACGACGCCTCTGAGCAGCGCAAAGAGATTCTGCGCCTAGCGATTCCGGCCTTTCTGGCGCTCGTCGCCGAGCCTCTGTTTCTGCTCGCCGACAGCGCCATCATCGGCAACCTCGGCACCACCTCGCTCGCCGGCCTCGGCGTTGCTACCGCAGTGCTGCTGACCGCCGTCGGCATCTTCGTCTTCCTCGCCTACAGCTCCACCGCAGTCGTGGCCCGTCGAGCCGGCTCCGGAGACCTAGCGGGCGCTATCGGTGCCGGCATCGACGGCATGTACCTCGCAGCTCTCCTCGGCGTCGCCACCACCATCGGACTGATCGCGGCCGCTCGACCGATCGTCGAATTGTTCGGTGCCTCAGCACAAGCTGTCGACGAAGCCGTGACCTACCTGTCGATCTCCGCCTACGGCATACCCCCCATGCTGATCGTGCTCGCCGCCACCGGCGTGCTGCGCGGCCTACAGGACACTAAGACGCCCCTCGTCGTGTCTGTCTTCGGCTTCACAGGCAACGGCGTGCTGTCGCTGATCTTGGTGCACGTCGTGGGCTTGGGTATCGGCGGCGCCGCCTGGGGCACGGTGATCGCCCAGACCGGCATGGCCATCGCTCTGGCAGTAGTCGTTTTCAGAGGTGCACAACGGGAGAGCGCGCCTCGCTCCTTCCACCCCGGTGGCGTGCTCGTGGCCGCGATCGGCGGCATACCCATGGTCATCCGCACCTTGTCGTTGCGCGCGACCCTCCTGGCCACCACGTGGGTTGCTGCCGGACTCGGTGACGCCAACCTCGCCGCCTTCCAAGTCTCAATAACCGTGTGGACCGTGGTGGTGTTTGCCCTCGATGCCTTGGCCATCGCGGGGCAGGCGATCACAGGCAAATACCTCGGCGCAAGCGACGTTGCCCGCGCCCGCTCAGCGGTGGCGATGATGCTGCGCTGGGGAGTGTGGTTCGCCGTGCTGCTGGGCCTAGGAATCGCGGCCCTGCACCGCATCATCCCGCTTGGCTTCTCAGGCGACCCGGCAGTGCGCTCCGCGATCGCCGCCGCCCTCTTGGTCATCGCGATCGGCCTTCCTGCGCACGGGATCGCGTTCGTGCTCGACGGGGTGCTCATGGGCGCCGGAGACATGTGGTGGCTGGCCCTGGCCCAAACCCTCCTGCTGGTGGCCTACCTCCCCCTGCTGTATGCCGTATGGGCCAGTGGCGCGACGGGGATCACCGGCTTGGTGTGGCTCTGGATCGCGTTTCACTCCTTCATGGTGATGCGAGCCCTGACGCTGATGTGGCGAGCGCGCGGCGACGGGTGGATGGTCGTCGGAGCATCCCGCTGATGCGAGACCTGGCACGCCCCTTCAAACTGGCCGTATGTCGATGCTTCCCTTAGACCTGCAGACCCAGTCGGTGACGGTGCCCGATCGCACGGCCAAGCGCCTGCGCATCTTCAACCTGATCATGGGGTCGCTCCACCTGGTGTCCGGGTCGGCGATGATCGTGTTGGCCAACGACTTCGTGCTGCCGGTGTCGACCTTCGCGTTGAACGGCCCACCCGGCACCCCGCTATCTGAGGGCGTGACCAACTCCGTCTTCGAGCTGCCACTTGGTATCGCAACCGCGTCGTTCCTTCTCTTGTCGGCGTTCTTTCACCTCCTGATCGCATCGCCCTGGTGCTTCACACGGTATGTCGGCGAACTCACCCGGGGTCGCAACCGCTTCCGCTGGATCGAATACAGCCTGAGTTCGACGCTGATGATCCTGCTGATCACCTTGGTTTTCGGGATCACCGACATCGCAGCGCTCATCGGGCTGGGGGTCGCCAACATTTCGATGATCCTGTTCGGCTGGTTGATGGAGATGGCCAACAACGGGCTGATGCACGCCAAGGACGAGAAGGCCACCCGTGGCGAACGCGCCTGGTGGACGCCCTTCTGGTTTGGCTGCATAGCCGGGATCGGGCCTTGGCTGGCCGTCGTGGCATACCTCGTCGTCAACGTCGGCATCGAGGGCGGCGAAGGCCCACCCGGCTTTGTCTACGGGATCATCATCACGATCTTCTTGTTCTTCAACTCCTTCGCGCTGAACCAGTGGCTGCAATACCGTCAGATCGGCCCGTGGAAGAACTACCTCACCGGCGAGCGCACCTACATCGTGTTGAGCCTTGTCGCTAAGAGCGCGCTCGCCTGGCAGATCTTCGCCAACACCCTGATCGGATGATTCAGCGGCGTGAGCGCTCGAGGTAGAGCGTCGCGTCGCGGCTGACCTGCGGAGTGACGGAGACGGGGTCGGGCAGCGATTCTGGGTCGTTCAGCAGCAGCACAGCCTGCGTGTCGAGCACATCCACCGTGTCCGAGTCGAGGTTAACCACGAAAAGGCGGCCCGTGCCCGCGTCGAAGGCGACAGCGGACGAGGTCAGGTCAGCCAGGGGCGGCAGGGTCCGGGTTGGGCTGGCCGTGGCCACGGTCAAGACCACGGGGGCAAGCATCACAGCGGTGGTTACCAGCGCCAGCGGGCGCAATCGACGCGTCATGCGGGCTAGTGCACCGGCCAACGTGTGCAAAACGTGGCCGCACTATGTCTTCTGGATGAAGCCGAGCCAGACGTGCCGTGACCCGACGCGTCATACCGTGGTCACCTCGCTCAACAGAACCGTTGCCCGGCAACGACACATCTGCCACTATGACCAAAGCCCTCGCGCCGACACGTCAAACCGCACGCTTCGGTTGCACGACTGGGAGCGACGAGGGAGCTGCGATGAGCAGACGACAGATCTTCAAGACCACTGCCACACTTGCTATTGCAGCCTTAACGCTCGCGGCCTGCTCGGACGGCGACGGCGGAGGCCAGGGTTCTTCGCAACCCCAAGGGGAAAGCCTTCAACTGACTCTGGGCACCAAAAACTTCACGGAATCGGTGCTGACGGGCGAGCTCTACGCTCAGGCACTGCGAGCCGACGGCATCCAGGTGACGCTGCGTAAGGATATCGGTCCCACCGAGGACGTAGATAAAGCGCTCGAAGCCGGCGACATTGACGCCTACCCGGAGTACCTAGGTGTCGCTGCCACCGTTGTTGCCGGTGAAGATGTCGTGGGCAAAACAAGCGAAGAGACCTCCAAGATCGCGCGAGACTTCTACGCTTCTCGCGGCCAAACGGTCAGCGAGGAGACTCCGTTTGAGAACGTGGACGCGATCGCCGTCTCGACCCCCTTCGCTCGGGACAACAGTTTGCGGACCATTGCCGATCTGGGGGAGCTGAGTAGTTTCACCCTAGGAGCCAGGCCCGAGTTTGAAGACCGGGCGCAGGGCTTCGCAGGTATGCAGAACGTTTACGGCCTCCCGAACGCCGTCTTCACACCAACGGATCTCGACAAGACCTACGATGCGTTGTTCGACGGGGACGTGGATGCCGCCAACGTCTTCAGCACCGATGCTCAACTAGAAAGTGGCGACTATCGGGTGCTGGAAGACCCCGAGCGCGTCTTTGGCTACCAGCACCTCGCCTTGGTCATTGATGACGACACGTTGGCGGCCCTTGGCGGTGCCGACTTCATGAAGTCCATCGAGGACGTCAACAAGGAGCTCACCCAGGACGTGATGATCGAGCTCAATGGCGCGGTCGACCTCAAGGACCAGGACCCGGCTGATGTGGCCGAGTCCCTCCTGCGGGAGAAGAACCTTCTCAACTAATTGGGCATGACGAAGGGCCACCCGGAGCAATCCGAGTGGCCCTTCGTTGATGCTGGCGAGGTCAGCTAGCGACGACCTCGACGTTTACCGTGGCGACAACGTCGTCGTGCAAACGAACGTGAGCGGTGTGTTCACCGGTGGCGCGGATCGGGGCCGGGACCTCGATCTTGCGGCGGTCAACTGCTGGGCCGCCAGCGTCCGCGATCGCGTGTGCGATCTCGGCCGAGGTGACGGCGCCGAACAAGCGACCGGCTTTGCCAGTGCGGGCGGAGACGACCACATTGGCCGACTCCAGACGCGCCTTGGCGGACTTGGCTTCTTCTTCGGTGTGCTGCGCACGCGAGGCGCGAGCCGCCGTGATGGCGTCGACCTGCTTTTGACCGCCCTTGGTCCAGGGGGTCCCCAACTTGCGGGGCAGCAGGTAGTTACGGGCGTAACCGTCCTTAACGTCGACGACGTCACCGGCCACTCCGAGCCCGGTGAGGGGCTGCGTCAAAATCAACTTCATGGTGTTTCTCCTCTACCTAGTCGACGCAGCTCAGCGAGCTGAACTGGAGTAGGGAAGCAGGGCCATTTCGCGGGCGTTCTTGACCGCGTTCGCGATCCGACGCTGCTCCTGCCCAGACACACCAGTCACCCGGCGAGCGCGGATCTTGCCGCGGTCGGAGATGAACTTGCGCAACAGCGCAGTGTCCTTGTAGTCGATTGCTTCGATCTTGGCGGCCTTGAGAGGGTTCGCCTTCTTCTTGGGTTTGCGCACAACGGGCTTGGCCATCGTGGTGCTCTCCTTCTGGTGAGAGCCCGAGCATCACTCGGGATGGGATATTTCTTCGGATGTTTCGGTATGCGGTGAGTCGGCTTTAGAACGGCGGCTCGTCATACGACGGGCCACCCCCCCAGCCGCCACCTTGACTGCCGCCAGCGCCTTGACCACCGGAGTTGCCACCGGCTGGTCGGCCACCACCGGCGTTGCCGCCAGAGTTGCCACCGGTTGCCCAGGGGTCGCTGTCAGGAGCAGAACGGACGTTGGAGCCACCTTGGCCGCCACCGGACTGCTGACCACCACCGGAGGATTGACCTCCAGCATTTTGACCACCCTGGTTGCCGCCAAAACCGCCGCCACCGTTGCCGCGCTGGGCTTTGGTGACCGACGCTGTGGCGTACTTCAGGGAGGGACCAATCTCGTCGGCCTGCATCTCCATGACGGTGCGCTTCTCGCCTTCGGCGGTGTCCCAGGAACGAGACACTAACCGTCCGCTCACCACGACGCGCGTGCCGCGGTGCAGCGACTCGGCCACGTTCTCGGCTGCCTCACGCCAGATGGAGCAACGCATGAAGACGGTCTCGCCGTCTTTCCATTCGCTGGTCTGACGGTCGAACGTGCGAGGGGTCGAGGCCACGGTGAAGTTGGCCACGGCGGCTCCCGAGGGGGTGAAGCGCAGCTCAGGGTCGCCGGTCAAGTTGCCGACCAACGTCAGCGGAGTTTCGCCTGCCATGCTCTGTCCTTCGTCCTAGTGGTTCGCGATGCGGGTGGTCCAGGTGCTGGTCGTTCAGGCGCTGAGGCGCAAGAGCTTCGTCCGCAGGACCTGCTCGTTGAGACCCAACTGACGGTCCAGTTCCTGTGCCGTGGCTGACTCGCTCGACAGGTTGATGACGGCGTAGATGCCCTCGGCCTGCTTGCGGATCTCGTACGCCAACCGGCGACGGCCCCAGATGTCCATGGAATCCACGGTGCCACCGTCTTTGGTGACGACTGCCAGCATCTTCTCTAGCGTGGGCTGAAGATTGCGCTCGTCCATCTCGGGGTCGAGGATCATCATCAATTCGTACTGACGCATGCGTTAACCCACCTCCTTCGGTCTTAAGCGGCCACGGTCTCTCCGTGGCAGGAGGGTTGCGATACGTGCTGTCACGGGAAGACCCCAGTGTGCCAGCCAGCCGCGAGGGGCGGGCGAGTTATCCACAGGGTGCCATCGCGGCAACCAGAACACGATACTGGCGGCGTATGACGCCTGCCTAATCGCTGCTCACGCCTGCGCCGCCGAATTGCACCCGCTCTTATCGGAAGTCCGCTGCCACGATCTGCGACCACCGCGTTGAGTAGCCAGCAGATGTCGGGTTGCTGGCTCGGCCAGCCTTGCTGAGGTCGTAGTACACCGCCCGACCGTCTCTGGATCGATAGAGCAAAAGTTCAGTCCCCGAGCAATGACAACGAGTAGTCGACCATGGCGACTTCGGACCACCCGGTGCTGTAGTTGCCGGCGCGGAATCGGGCTCGGATAGATCCGCTATTGGCGAGGTTGTAGTAGGGGTAGAGACCATCAGCGCTCCGGTAGAAGAAGACCTCGTCGGCCGCGTCGCGCGTATCGATGTTGCCCGCCTCGATAGTGGTCCAGTTCTTCGAATAGCGACCACTGGAGAGACGACCAGCCAACCTTCCCTCGTCGTTGACCCGATAGACCAGGTAATCCCCGCTGGCAGCCTCGTAGAACATCGCTCATCGCGATCGTCACCATCGACATCCATGGCCACGATCTGGTCCCACCGCTTGGAGTAGGTCCCCTTCTGCGTACGCTGGCCGATCGTCCCGTCCGAGTGAGTTGGTAGACCTCATACCGCCCGGACGGTTTCGCGTAGAACAACACTTCGTCCTTGCGGTCCCCGCTGAAACTGCCCGGGACGATCTGAGTCCAATCGGACGAGTATTGCCCGACGAGCAGACGTTCCTGAACGTTTCCCCGCGCTGGCCAGGTCGTAATTCATGAACTGTGGCTGAGCGGTGGACCCGTTGACGGTTTCACCATCGCCGCGATAGAAGATGAGCTCGTAGGTGTCGTCGGGGCTGCCGTCGTCGATATTCGTCACGGGCCCACAGCCTCGGCCATCATGCAGTTGCAGGGCACCAACAACCCACATCCACTTGGCCACCGAGGCGCGGTGCAAGGGGCCATCCCCAGAGCGAAGACCGTCATAGGTGGCTTTCTCGCCGGATTCGATCATGCGCAGCCCGATAACAATGTCGTCAATGGTTGGTCGACTGTCTCGCCCCTGCGCGGTGACGGTCCGCTGAATCGAGGCGAGACTGGCCCCCGAGTTCACCTTGTCGTATATAGCCCGCGAGGCATTCGCCATGTAGTTGATCGCCGTGTAGCTGTTGTTGTCTCGTATGCCGATGGCCAGCGCGTACTTCCGACCGTCGCCAGCGGTAAAGATGGCAGACCCGTTGTGCGTCCCGTCCGTCTGCCTGCCGTACTGACCGTTGGCGGGGATCCACCCGTGCTTTTGTGGATACGGTCCACCGGGGATTTTCGCCACCAGGGCGTTGGCCACGGTGACGCTCCCCCGCTGTGGCGCCTCCTCTGCATACCCCAGGACCTCACCCGTCAAAGCCGGCGAAATCAATGTCTCTTGCTGAAGGTCGTAAAGAAAGTCGACATAACCAATGGGGTCCCATCGGTTCACGGTGTAACGAGAATCCCGCTCCGTCGAGAACCCAGACGGCGCAACACCCCAGGCCCGCGTAGTGGTGCCGTACTTCTTGGTCAGGTCGTTATGGGCACGTAGTCCACCGACGTGCAGCATTTGCCAGGCCGCCTCGTTGGAGGAGACCGGAAAGATCCCGTAGGAAGGGGAGGAGACCCACTGTTTCCACGTCCTCGTCGCCGTATCCGGGTGGCACACCTGGGGGGCAGCCTCGGCAGGCATTACGCACAAAAGTGTCGCAACGATCGCCGACGTTACGGCGGCTGACCACATCCGCATGGGCCTCATTGGTGAAGATTGCCACCTCACATCGCATTTTGCCACCCGCGACACCCCCTCGTGGCACCATCAACGTGTGGCTCCCGAACTGCATACCTCTGCCGGGCCCGTTCGGTATGCCGTATCGGGCCCGAGCAGCTCCGGCAAGCCGGACCTGGTGCTGGTCCACGGTTGGTGCTGCGAGCGGTCGTCGATGGTGACGCTGCGTGAAGAGTTCGGCACCGAGCACCGGGTCGTCGAGATCGATCTGCGCGGTCATGGGGCCAGCCTCGACGCCCAAGACGACGGCTCAATGGGGGTCGGCCACCGCCGCAACGACGCCGGAGAAGCCGTGCCGCCGTCGCTGACCAACGTGACGATCGAGGACTACGCGGACGACGTCTGGGCTATCTGCAAGCAGGCCAAACTGCGCCGGCCACTGCTGATCGGGCACAGCATGGGGGCCCTCGTGGTCTTGGCCGCACTCGCTAGCCGCCCCGTGGGCACCCACGCACCAATCGGCGCGGTGTTGCTCGACCCGGCCCCGATCCTCAACCCGAACCTTAAAGCATTTTGGGCAGATGCGGCAGAAAAGGTGCGCAAAGACGGAAACGGGTCGTGGCGGCGCTCGTTCGCCCAAAAGCTTTTCCTGCCCACCGACCGCGCATCACGAGTCGCCCTCACTGAGGCCATCGCTCGCACCCGCACGGAGGTCGCGGCCGGGGCAGCGTCCGCCATGGCAACCTTCGACGGGGATGCCGCGCTACGCCAGGTGGACCGCCCCATGTTAGTCATTCACGCCAACACCGCCGAGCGCGCCGTCGGAACACTCGCGAGGCAAGAGGGGATTGAACTGACCACGGGACAGACCGTGGGGGCGGGACACTTCCATCACTTAGAGGTGCCCGAGCAGGTTATGCCGATGATCCGACAGTGGATGAAGGTCGAGCTAGCAGACTGAAGGGGCAAGGCACCTGCTCAGTCGATGACGACGAGCACGTCGCCTTCTTGGACCACATCGCCAGGCGACACATACACGCTGGTCACCGTGCCGCCATCCTCGATCAGCATCGGTATTTCCATCTTCATCGACTCCAGCAGCACGACCTCTTCGCCGGCCTTGACCTTTTGCCCGGGCTCGACATGCACCTGGGCAACGTTGGCCACCAACTCCGAGGCTATGTGTTGCGTCATACCGTGATCTTGTCAGAACATGTGGCCAGCGCGGGTCTGGTTTGGCGGATCGACCCGCAACCAAACCCCACAATTTAAGCGTCACCAGCAAAGCATCGACTAACACTATCCTTCAAGAGGACATCGCAGAGCCTTCGTCCCCCATCAAGACGGCACCCGAATGAAACCTCTTCTGCGTCGAGGCTATGGCTAGCGTGCAGAACGTCAGAGTCCCGTAGTCTGCTGGATGCTCTGACCCCAAGCTTGGGGCACCACCCTTGAAAACGAAGGTTAGTTCAGACATGCAGGAAGCCCCAGCTCGGCCCCGTCGATTCCGATGGGAAGTCGAGGGCCTGCGCGCCGTCGCCGCCCTCCTGGTAGCGATTTATCACGTGTGGTTCGGCAGAGTTTCTGGCGGGGTGGACGTCTTCTTCGTTATTGCCGGCTTCATGATTACCAACACGTTGCTCGGCCACCTGCGTCGGCACGGTCGGGTCGACATTGGCCGGTATATCGGTCGCTTGATGCAGCGTCTGATCCCCAATGCGGTCTTGGTGCTAGTTCTCGTCTCGATCGCGACGTGGCTGTTCATCCCCGTGACGCGGCGCGACGAAGTCTTCGGCGAGATCGCTGCATCGGCGCTCTACTACGAGAACTGGGAGTTGGCTCGCCGATCGGTCGACTATCTCGATCGAGACTTCACCAACTCGCCTGTCCAGCACTTTTGGGCGATGTCGATCCAGGGCCAGTTTTATCTGCTGTGGCTGGCGCTCTTCGTCGTGCTCCTCAAGGTCGGGCCAGCGGCAGCGGCTCGACGTCGGATTACTATCGTGATGATCATCCTGGTTGTGGGTTCGCTGAGTTTCTCGGTGTGGTTCACCGGAGTCAATCAACCGACCGCATACTTCCACACTGGTGCCCGCGTCTGGGAGTTCGGCATCGGCGGGCTACTAGCGCTGTCGATGCCGTGGTGGCCGGTGTTAAGTCGTCGATGGTCGTGGTCCTTGGGCTGGATCGGGCTGTTGGCCATCGTGAGTTGTGGCGCCCTCCTCACGGTGGGCACGTCCTTCCCCGGGTGGATCGCATTGTGGCCCGTTACCGGCGCTGCTCTCATCCTTTTTGCGGGTCATACCGATGCGCGCTGGTCGGCGAGCGCTCTGTTGTCGAGCGGGCCCCTGGTCCGGTTGGGGTCGGTCTCTTACGCGCTGTATCTATGGCACTGGCCATTGCTGGTCTTCGTGCTCGTATTGACCGGGCGCGACGAGGTGGGGCTACTGCTGGGGCTCTCTATCATCGCAGCCTCCATCGCCCTCTCGTTCGCGTCCACCCACTTCGTCGAGCGTCCCGTGCGTTCGATGAAGGTAGACGCCCGAGGCGCATGGTCGCTTCCACTCATCGCCGCGCTGGTCATCGCACCGGTGGCCGCGGCAGGATATGCTGCGTCAGCCTTCAGCAGTCGCCCGGCCGCGATGGCTATCGATCTTGAGCCCGATCGTTTTCCGGCCGCCGCAGCGGCTGGTCCCGATGCAGCGTCACTGACTAGTGATAATACCGAGGTCCCGGTTCCCAGCATCGCGTCGGCTCCTGACGATGTCCCACCGGTTTACGATCAGGGATGCCATGTCAGCCCGACCGAAGACGAGTTGGCGTCCTGCGAATACGGAGATCCCGCTGCTGATCGAACGATGGTGTTGGTGGGAGGCAGCCACTCAGCCCAGTGGCAGCCCGCCCTGGCTGCCATTGCCGAACGGCAGGGGTGGCGTCTGCTGTCAGCCACCAAAAGCGGATGCCGTCCGGGCACTCATCTGGTCACGGTCGAAAAAGACCACATCGAAAACGCCGACATCGATCCTGGCGAAGCCGAGTCGTGCCGTGCGTGGAATGCGGAAAGTTCGACGTGGATCGCCGAGGAAGACCCCGACCTGGTGGTGTTGACTTCCACCGTGGGTCGGGAGAGAACGAGCGCGTTCCCGAGGCATACACGAAGTTTTGGGAGGAACTCGACCTGCAAGGTCTCGACGTGCTGGCGCTCCGCGACACCCCACGCCCCGCCCAGAACGTTCCCGATTGTCTCGCCGCCAACGGGCCCATGACGGGTGATTGCGATGCGACACGTGCAGCTGCCTTGGCTTCGGTCGACCCCACAGAGTCGTTGCCTGAGACGCCCGACAATGTGGTTTTCGCTGACCTCTCCGACTATTTCTGCGACGACCTCGTATGCCCCGTCGTGATCGGCAACGTCATCGCGTATTCAGACGCTAGCCACATCAGTAGCACCTATAGCCGCACCCTTGCCGAAGCCCTCATGACGGTCGCGCCCGTCCTTCGCTAGGACTTGTCTCGCGGCAGGCCAAGTGCCGTGAATGCGCCTCGGCTGGTCTCTCAGGTAGCGTCATCCCCGACCTAGCGGCGAGAGAGTGGTGTAAATGCGCGTTTCAGTGATCGGTACAGGATATCTAGGGGCCGTCCATGCGGCCGGGATGGCCGAGTTGGGCTTTGATGTCGTTGCGGTTGATGTCGACGAAGCCAAGATCGCGTCCCTGAGTGCCGCGAAGATGCCGTTCTACGAGCCGGACTTCGAGCCGCTCTTGGAAAAGCACGTCGGGGGCCGACTGCGTTTCACCACCGACGTCTCAGAGGTGGCCGACGCCGAAGTGCATTTTGTTTGCGTGGGGACGCCGCAGCAGCACGGCTCCATGGCTGCGGATCTGACGTATGTGGACGCCGCCATTGACGCGATCATCCCGCACTTGGCCGGCGGCTCGGTGGTGGTGGGCAAGTCCACCGTGCCGGTCGGCACGGCCGAACGACTCGCCGATCGCATCCGCGCCGCCACCCCCGACAGCATTAGCGTCTCGTTGGCGTGGAACCCCGAATTTTTGCGTGAGGGGCTCGCCGTCAAAGACACCTTGCACCCGGACCGTTTGGTCTTCGGCCTCGACACTGAGGATGCCGAGCACGCAGAGAAAGTCCTGCGCGCGGTGTACGCCACGACCATCCGGGACGACAGCACACCCGTGGTCATCACGGATCTGCCCACGGCAGAACTGGTGAAAGTGGCCGCAAACTCCTTCCTCGCCACCAAAATTTCGTTTATCAATGCGATGGCCGAGATTTGTGAAGCCGCCGGCGCGGACGTCACCAAGTTGGCTGACGCCATCGGCTACGACGCGCGCATTGGCCGCAAGTTCCTCAATGCCGGTGTGGGTTTCGGTGGCGGGTGTTTGCCGAAGGACATCCGTGCCTTCAGCGCTCGTGCCGCAGAGCTGGGTGCCTCGCAATCTGTTGCCTTCCTGGTCGAAGTCGACGCGATCAACCTGCGCCGACGAGAGCACGTCGTCAACATGGTGCGCAATCAACTGGGTGACCTGCCGGGCCGGCGCGTCGCCGTCCTAGGTGCAGCCTTCAAACCGGACTCGGACGATGTCCGCGACTCACCGGCCCTGTCCATTGCTGGCCAGTTGCACCTCGCGGGTGCCGATGTGTCCGTCTACGACCCCAAGGCCATGCCCAACGCCTCGGGCATCTTTCCCACCCTGAGGTATGCCGACTCGGTCGACGAAGCGGTGGCGGGCGTCGAAGCCGTCCTGCACCTCACCGAGTGGCCGGAGTTTGCGGCTCTCGATCCCGTCGATCTGGGCACAAAAGTCGAGGGCAAGCTCATCATCGATGGTCGTAACTGCCTAGACAAAGACGCCTACCGAGCTGCCGGCTGGACCTACCTCGGATTAGGCCGCCCCTGAACGTACCCCACAACAAAACTGCACTATCCCTCAGCTGGCTTTGACTGGTTGATTTGACCTGACCCTAGGTTCCATCTGATGGTTATTAAGGGCCGCGTCATTGGGATCAAAGTCATGCTGTTCAGGACTGGCTGGTGAGGCTTTGGATGCGTTCGGACAGAGCGTGATGTGTCTTTTCGAATGCTGCTTCGGTGCCGTGTGGGACGGGGTCAGGGATGGACCAGTGGGCCCAGCCGTAGTTTTCGAGCTCTTCGTGGGCACGGTCGCAGACGGTGATGACGAGGTCGTTGGTGTGAAGAGTGTCCTCGAGCAGTTGCGGTGTGATGTCGGGCTTTGCCTTCAGAGGCCGCGTATGACGAGCTCCTCCCACGGCGACACGCCACCCCTGGTACCGATGTGAAAGCGAGCAGCTCATGACTCCTACACCTACGACCGTGACCCCGGTCGCGCACACGTTGCGCCGCCGGCGTGGCTTGACCGAGGAAGCCGCGGGTGCAGCTATCGATCAGGCCCGCCGGCGGCTACGGTTGCCGACCATCCGCGCTTTGGTCGACCAGGGCGTGGCTGCGGCCACCAAGGAACAGTTGACCTACCAAGGGTTCCTGGCCGAGTTGCTGCTGGCTGAGGTTGATAACCGGGACCGCCGCTCCAGTGTTCGCCGGATCAAGATCGCAGGATTCCCCAGGGACAAATGGCTCGGGGACTTCGACTTCGAAGCCAACGACTCGGTCAACCCTGCCACCGTCCACGAACTCGCCAAGGGCGACTGGATCCGCAAAGGAGAACCCCTGTGCCTGATCGGCGACTCCGGCACCGGCAAGTCCCACCTGCTCATCGCGTTAGGGACCGCTGCCGCTGAGCACGGCCACCGGGTGCGGTACACCTTGGCCACAAAACTGGCTCATCACAATCCAGGGTGTAGTCGGGGTCTGAATCCGCCGGTTTCGAGTAGGGATCTGGCGATGTAGTGGGTGAGGTTGCGGAAGCCCAGGGCCAACCCGCGGAGGTGTTCGAGTCGACCGTTCAGAGCTTCGGTGGGGCCATTGGATGTGTGGGGGCGGTCGAAGTAGGCCGGGACGTCGTCGGCGCGTTTGGTCAGGGTCCGCCCGAGGCGTCGGGCTTCGGTCAACGACTTCGGTACGCCCTCGCGCAACGATTCGATCAGGGCGTGCATGAGCTCTTTGCCCTTGGTCCGGTCGGGTTCACGGTAAGCCGCGACCATCTTTTGGTAGATACCCCAGGTGGCCTCGACTGCGGCGTGGGCATCGGGTGCGAAGAGGGCCTCGATCCGGGCCGTTTGCTTCTCGGTGAGCAAGCCCGCGCCGGTGTGTAAGGTCCGGCGGGCCTTGAACAACGGGTCACCGACCCGGCCCCGGTGGCCGTGCAGGTCTTGCTGGACCCGGCGCCGGCACTGATCCAACGCGTCCCCAGCCAAACGCACTACATGGAACGGATCCATGACCGTGACGGCGTCGGGTAGCTCCTCGGTGGTGGCGGTTTTGTACCCGGTGAATCCGTCCATCGCGACGACCTCGATCCCTGCGCGCCAGGCAGGTTCGCGTTCGGCGAGCCAGTCTTTGAACGCTTTCTTGGAGCGGCCTTCGACCATGTCCAACAGGCGTGCAGGGCCGGTACCGTCGCGCACGGGGGTGAGGTCGATGATGACGGTGACGTACTTATCGCCCCGCCTGGTGTGGCGCCACACGTGCTCGTCGACCCCAAGGACAGCGACCTCTTCGAATCGGTGCGGGTCGGCGATCAACACACGGTGACCTTCAGCTAGGACGGCGTCGTTAGCGGTGTTCCAGGCGACCGCGAGCCCGGCTGCGACGCGGGCCATCGACAAGTGTTGACACACGATCCCTACCAAGGCCCACGCGACCCCGGTGTGGGAGATCTTGGCTCTTGGGTGCGCGGCAGTGGTGGTGTCTTGACGCCACACATGACCGCACTCGGTGCACCGGTAGCGGTGGATGCGCACGAGCAATGTCGTGGGTCGCCACCCGAACGGTTCATGGGCCAACTCCCGGGTGACAGTGTCTCTAGCGATGCCTTGGCATCCGCACCGGTGGCACCAATCGTCGGGTTCGGTGACCCGGCAAGACAGCACTGCCCGGCCGGGCTCAAGACGTTGGCCCACAACCATCAGGCCAAGCCCATCCAGGCCAGCGAAGGTCGTCAGGTCAGGGGTGGTGAAGGTAGCGTCAACCATGTCGAGGTCCTTTGGATGGGTAGCGTCAGAACTCCCATCATCGAAGGGCCTCGACCCTCACCCCCGCATCGACGCGCCCACCCCGATTATGTGAAGTCGCAGGACATCGTGGACGGTTGTGTCTCGGAACATCGTGGACAGTCAGGCTCATGACATCGTGGGCACTGTGCTGGCTTGTTGTCCTATGGCATGGACTCGAATACGGTGCCCGCGGATGTGCGGTGGGCGATTGCGAACTGGCCAGAGAACGCTGAGCGGGGCGAGGTGAGCCGCTTCTGTGCGCGGCACGGCATTAGCCGGTCGGTGTTTTACAAGATCCGTCGCCAGGCAGCTGAGCGGGGCCCGGTGGGTGCGACCGAGCCTGGATCTCGGCGGCCGCGCTCGAGCCCGGGACGGATCGACCCGGGCGTGATCGAGCACGCGTTGGCGGTGCGGGCATGGCTCGTCGAGCAGGGCTTGGACGCTGGACCTTTGTCGGTGCGCTCCAGGATGCGTCGTCAGGGTTTGAACCCGCCGTCGCGGGCCACTCTTGCACGGGCATTCGCTGCGGCTGGGGTCTCCAAGCCCGAGCCGCGTAAGCGGCCCAGGGCCGCTAACCGCCGGTTCGTTTACCCGGCACCGAACTGCTGCTGGCAGATCGACGCGTTCGCTTGGTCGTTGGCCGACGGCGGCGCGGTCGCGATCCATCAGGTCATTGACGACAACACGCGCTTGGCGTTGGCGACCCTGGTCGCTGACGGCGAGACGGCCAAGGCGGCCGTGCAGGTCGTCTCGACCGCGGTGCGCCGGTGGGGCGTGCCTACGCGGTTGCTCTCGGACAACGGGCTGGCGTTCAACCCCACCCGTCGAGGGTTCACCGGCAAGCTCGTTGACTACCTGATCGACCTTGGCGTCAAGCCCATCACCGGCAAACCAGAGCGACCCACCACGCAAGGCAAGAACGAGCGGTTCCACCAGACGCTGCAGAAGTGGCTCAACGCGCGCCCGCCGGCCAAGACGATCACCGCGTTGCAGGCCCTGGTCGACGAGTTCGACGCCTACTACAACCATGAACGCGTCCACCAAGCCCTCGACGACCAGACACCGATAGAAGCCTGGCAGGCCACCGACCCAGCCCCGCCCCCGGTACCAGAGCCCCGCATGCCACAGATGCCTGCCTCGGCACGAGCGAACACCCACAGCGCCGAAGCCGAAGCGCAGCCCAAGACCATGGCACCGCTGGCACTGCACTCCGCTGCAGGCAACCTCGATGTGTTGGTCAAACCCAACGGGCAAGTCAAGGCGCTGAGCTGCAGGTTCTACGTCGCCACCAGCCGGGCCGGACAGGGCGTACACGTCACCTGGAACGAATCGACTCTCAAGATTTTCGCCGATGACGGCGAGCACATCATCAGCTACCCACGCCCGACCACGACCGGCATCTACTTCGGGCCACGCACCCCCAGCCGGCACGATCATGAAAGGTGCCGGCCGCAACCCATCAGCAGGGATCACCGGAACCGCAGCACGGACCGTCTCCAAAGGCGGCTACGTAGGCGTCCTCGCCAGCAAGTTCTACGCCGGCTACAAACGCAAAGGCGAGCAAGTCATCATCACCTGGGACGCCACCACCGTGACCATCAACGACTCGAACGGCACACTCATCGCGAAGTACGCCAAACCCAACAGCGGCCGTGGCTGGCACGGACCCCACCAGACGACACCGTCCACGAAGAACTGAGACATGGACTCATCCACGATGTCTTGAGACACATCTGTGCACGATCTCCCGAGACATCACACGCCCACCCCGATTACACCCTCATCTGTGAAGAGCCAGTTTCGCGGCGCGGATACGGCCCTCACGACCGTGGGCCTCCCTAGCCGACACTTCTCGTTGCAGGCACGCCGCGAGGAACTCTTCATGGGTCCAGGACGCCTCCCGGGCCCGTTCGGCCATCCTGGTGATCGAGTCCCTCAATGTGGGCGCTTTTAACGCCCGGGTCAGGTACTCCAATTCGGCGGTGGTGTCTTTGCTCGTGGTGGCCATCACGCGACCCCGCCATCGATACCAAACGCGACGTCATAGGCCGACAAGTCACGCACAGCGACCTCATCGGTTCCCGGTGCGGGTTCCCGTGTTTGGAGAACTCACGATGGCCCCCGGGGGTGGCCGCGCCTACGAGCCTGAGCTGGACGAACAACTGGGCCGATTGTGGCTAGCCGCGCGAACCCGGGTGTTGACAGACCTGCACCGGGGAAGGCACTACTCGTTACGGATGGGCACCAAGCCGATCGGGATATGAGCGTTATCGGCGCCCCTTATTGCGGCGACCCACGACATCACTCGTTGGCCGAAGGCTGATCCCCCGGGCCGTCAGGCTTCTCCTTGAGTTTCGGCTTCTGGGACGGCTTCCGGCGAGTGGGGTACTTCTCTGCGTACGCTGTCGCCACATCGGCAGCGGGGCCATCCATGATTAATGTTCCCTGATCCAGCCACAAGGCCCTGCTACACATGGTCTCGATTTGGCTGGGAGAGTGGCTCACCAAAAAGATCGTCCCTGCCGACTCACGAATCTGGGCGATTCGGTCCGCAGCCTTCGCTTTAAACTCGGCGTCGCCGGTTGAGAGCGCCTCGTCGACTACCAAAATGTCGGGGACGGCTGCTGTCGAGATCGCGAAGCGCAGTCTCGCAGCCATTCCTGAAGAGTAAGAACTCATGGGGAGGTTGATGAAGTCGCCAATATCGGCGAACTCGACGATCTCATTGAATTTTTCGTGGACCTCGCGTCGGGACAACCCCAATGCCTGGCCGCCGATCATGATATTTCGTGCCCCACTCAATCTGCGCATCAAGACTGCGTTTACGCCGAGAAGCGCCGCCCGACCATTGAGGTAGATGGAGCCGTCAGAAGGGGGAATCAACCCAGCTATTGAACGTAACAACGTGGACTTGCCCGAACCGTTGCGTCCGATCAGGCCAATTGATTCTCCTTGGTAGGCCACGAAGGAGACATTTTTCACGGCGTGTATGTTTCGAGAGCCAATCTGGGTGCGGGCTCGGTTCAAAGCACGACCCAGCCCCGAGGTGGTTTCACGCGCCTCAGATCCGGCGCCGTAGACGAGATATGAGATATCGACATGACTAGCAATGACGGCAGGAATCAGGGCCTCATTCAGCGCCGCTGGCGTGAAACTCTCACTGTCGGCCATACGTTGCCTCCGCTCGCCAGAAGACGATAAACCCCACAACGAAGAGGCCGATCGCCCAACCAATACTCGTCAACCATACGGTCCAGGTCGGATCGAGTGCCTCCAGGAGAGTCTGTCGCAGCATGGTGAGCGCGACGGCCACGGGTTGGTATTCCATCACGAAGCCTGCGATGCCGCTGGTGTACGCCGTAACCGAGAAGAAGACGCCGGATATGTATCTCAGCATTCGGGTGATCAGAGGTGTCAGGTTGGCGGCGTCGCGAACCCGGTACACGAAGGCGGCCGAGATCATTGCAATTCCCGTGGTCATGATGAAGACGATGAAGATAGCGGCCGGATAGAGAAGCCAGGACCACGTCACGCCCTGTCCAGAAATTGCCGCGATGATCGCTGCCACCAAGAACGCCGGTGCGGCGGCGAACAACTCCGTCATGACAACTGAGATAGGCAGGACGACGCGAGGGAAGCGTAGTGCCCGGACCACGTTCATGTTGCCGATCAGCGCCTTGGCGCCGTGGTTCATTCCGGCGGCGATGAAAATGAAGGAGAAGAGACCGATCATGAGGAAAGGAACGTAGTCGTCGCCAGTTCCTCTGCGGACGTTAAGAATTCTGCCGAAGACGATGTAGTAGGCAGCACCCAGCAGCAGAGGGTTGAGGACGGACCATATCTGGCCCAAGTAGTTCTGCTGGTGGCGCGCGACAAAATCCGCAGAGGACATGGTGAGAAGAAAACTCCGGTGACGCCAGACGTCTTTGATGTACTCTCCGAGCTTCGGACGAATACCAACCTGTTCTAAGCCATACTGGCCGGCGAGCGTCGCTGCTTCTTCGGGTGATAGACCGGGGATCGAGCCCTCCTGCTCAGGGCCGCCAGTGCTCACAACCGGTAGACCTTCTCACCGTCTGCCACTCCGCGAGTGTCGAAGAATGCCTTGGAAGCAGCACTGATAGCAGCGATGTCGTAGTGCTTGTGGTTCTGCACCAGCACAACGAGGTCGGCATCGGCGGCACCGTGTGTGGCGTCCTCAACACGCACTGCAGCGTCCCCCAGTGCCCCCCAATGACTGACGTGCGGATCGTGATACGCGACCCGGGCGCCCTTAGCCACCAACTGCTTGGCCAGCGGCACTGCTGGGCTTTCCCGTTGGTCAGCGATGTTTGGCTTGTAGGTCACGCCCAGCAGCAGCACGGTCGAGCCCTTCAGCGGCTTACCGAGGTCGTTCAGAATGTCCTGCGCTCGGTGCAGGACATAGGCCGGCATACCCGAGTTGATCTCCTGCGCCAGCTCAACGAACCGGAAGGGATACCCCAACCGGGCACGGACCTGGTGTGAGAGGTAGTTGGGGTCGATGGGGATGCAGTGCCCGCCGACGCCAGGGCCGGGGTAGAACGCCTGGAAGCCGAAGGGCTTCGTGCTAGCTGCCTTGATGACGTCCCAAAGATCAATGCCCAACTCGTGGCAGAACCGAGTCATCTCGTTGACCAGGGCGATGTTGATGTGGCGGTACGTGTTTTCGAGAAGCTTGGCCGTCTCTGCTTCGCGAGTGCCTTTGGCTCGGATAACGCTGTCGACGAAGGTGCCGTAGAACGCGGCGGCCGCGTCAGCACATTCCGGGGTGTGACCACCCACCACCTTCGGTGTGTTCTTGGCACCGTACGTCGGATTGCCTGGGTCGATCCGCTCTGGGGAATAGGCGAGGCAGAAGTCCGTGCCGGCGACGAGTCCGTTTTCTTCGAGCTTGGGCCGCACGACCTCGTCCGTCGTACCTGGGTAGGTCGTCGATTCCAGAATGACCACCATTCCCGGTCTCAAGTTTCGAGCAACAGCGTCAACCGCTCCTTCGACCGCGCGCAGGTCGGGTCCACCGTCCTCGGACAACGGGGTTGGTACGCAAATAACAGCCACTTTGGCGTCAGCGATCCGCCCCTCCTCCGTTGTCGCGCTGAAACCTGCATCGACCATCTCCGCGATATCGGCGTCGGAAAGGTCGTCTACGTGCGACACTCCGCCGTTGAGCGCGTCGACCACTCCCCTATTGATGTCGAACCCCAGCACGGTCATACCCGCACGAGTGGCTTCTTGCGCTAGCGGAAGACCGACGTATCCCAGTCCGATGATGACAGCGTCCACAGCCACGAGATGAGACTCCTTATTAGTGATCAGGGAGACCACGTAACTGTCTCCGGCCTTGCATAGTCTGTCAGCGGCGCACCGCTGCGGCATAAACGCCGGCGTATAGATCTGCAGCACAAGCCCAAGTTCGCTCTTGTGCGACAAACTCCGCAGCGCGCATGCCGAGGTCTTGACGGTGCTCGGGAGCATATCTCAGCGAGGCCATGTGTTCTGCCCAACTGGCGACATCCTGTGCGCCGGCGACCTCTCCGAAAACTCCAGGGCGGACGATTTCAACCAGGGGCGCAAGATCGCTTGCCAACACGGGGAGGCCCACAGCCATCGCCTCCAAAGGCTTGATAGGTGGCACCAGTCGAGTCACCGCAGTCGCTACGCGAGGCACCACGAAGACGTCCATGGCGTCCAAGTGCTCGCGCACGCGATCATGGCTGACCCGCCCCGAGAAGATCACCTGTTCCGACACTCCCGCGGCTCGTGCCATCGACTCGAGCCTCGCCTTGTCTGGGCCTGCTCCGACGAGGAGCAAGACGACACCGGGGTCAGCTAGCAGATTGATCGCTTGTATGACCGTGTCGAAACCTTCGTACGCATTCAAGGTGCTCACACTGCCGAAGACAGTGCTGTCGGCACGTATGCCGAGACGTGCCCGGGTACGCAGCGAAACTACTTCTTTGGTTTCCGCAAGGGATCCGGGAGGGGCCGGTCTCGAAGCGAAGCCGGCAGAAACAGCATTGGGAACGACGAAGATTTTCTCTTTCAGAATCCCCCTGGCTTCGATGTCCTGGCCCATCGCCGACGAAAGCGTCACGACCGCGTCGGCGTGCCGCATACAAAGGGTCTCCGCGTCGCGCGACCATCGGTAGAAGTCTGACTGTGGGTCCCCGCCCGTGCTGACCCACGTCTCCTCGAGGAATCCACGCGCCTCGTAAACGACCGAAAGTCCGAGTTTTCGCCCCACCATGATGGCGATCTGAGCGTTCTCGTGTTTGCTGTGCGCGTGTATGACGTTTGGTTGTTCACGCTCGACCAAATTGATCAGATGTCTGCTCGCCAAGGCCTGGCGTGCAGACCCAGGGATGGGCATCCTACCCCTAGGTAACATTCGGTGATAGTCAACGCCATCGACTGTGACCGTGGTCGCAGCGCCAACGGCACCGATATCCACCGGGAAGCCCAACCTCGTCACGACCTGAGCATCTAATCCGGCCTCACGTTGCCCCTTGGCGATTCCCTGGGTTCGGATCGTATAGCCGCTCTGCTGCTCCGGTAGCGAACTGCTGACCACGTGCAAAACGGACCTCACTGCTGTGGTGAGGGGGTTGCTGGTGTGGGCGGCCCCTCGAGACACCATGCCGGACAAAAGGCTGCCACGCAGCACCTCCGCTTCGCCGGCGATCTGGCTTGAGAGTCGCCGAGACCGAGCCCCAGGTACACCCTCTAGATAGGTGAGTGCCTCCACCAGACGTCCCTTTTCGGCCGCCACCACGCTACGCGCCATGCGATCTCGCCTAATCCGCCCAGTGATCTTGGCAGGGTCCCGGAGATCTGGACTCCGATAGCGTTGAAGAGCTAGCTCAGCCAATGGAAGGTCATGCAGAACCACGGCAGCCTGCGCGACCCGGCGGGCGGTCACAGGGTCGATGGAGTCACGCTCTAAAGCGTGCGACATCACCATTGAACCGTCTGCCAATCGACCATCGGCAGCCAGCGCAATCGCTGCGATATCTGGTCGGAACCGCTGAACGTAGTGGCCCACAAGCAAACGACGGATCCAGCCTGGACTACGCCTCAGCACCACCGAGACGCTTTTCGAACCGGAACGACCGAAGTGCTTAGCCACGACCGAAACCGTGAGCGGAAGATTCCGCGCCACATTCACGATGTGAGTCACGCTTGCCTCTCGTATGCCCTAGATGCTTCAGGGTCGGGCTCAGTTCGTGACATCCTGACATCAACGTATCGCAGACTCCGATCGAGGAACCCACTCATGCCCGAACTTGTCCTGCACGTCACCGGTGCCCGGCCCAACTTCCCGAAGGCGGCTCCCGTGATCGCGGCTCTTAAGGAGCGCGGAGCCTCGCAGCTTCTTGTGCACACCGGTCAGCACTACGACGCGAAGATGAGCGATGTCTTCTTCACCCAATTGGGGCTTCCTGAGCCGGACGTCAATCTTGGGGTCGGCTCAGGCAAGCACGGGGCGCAGACGGCAGCGACCATGGTCGGCCTCGAGAAACTCTTCGAGGAGCACCAGCCCAGAATGATAGTGGTGTACGGGGACGTAAACTCCACTGTCGCGGCCTCGCTTGTAGCCGCCAAGATGGGAATCCTCACCACGCACGTCGAGGCGGGCCTTCGCTCCTTCGATCTCTCGATGCCCGAAGAGATCAACCGGATGGTGACTGATCGACTCGCTGACCTGCTATTGGTGACCAGCGTCGACGCGGTGGCCCACCTCGGGCGCGAAGGAGTGCCCGCCGACCGCATTCGTTTCGTGGGAAACCCCATGATCGACACCCTGTTGCGTTTACGGGACCGGTTCGAGACCGAAGCCGTGAAGACTGAGTTGGACCTGCCCGAGCGCTATGTCGTTGCCACTCTTCACCGGCCGGGCAACGTGGACCGCCCCGCTGACATCCAGGAACTCGTCAACGCGATGCATGAGGTCGCGGATCAGGCCCGAGTCGTCCTGCCGTTGCACCCACGAGGCCGGGACCGCCTCCGAGAGGCGGGACTGTTCGGTCACGAGAACATGCAGATCATCGAGCCCTACGGCTACCTAGAGTTTATGGGCCTCGTCAGCGGAGCCGCGGTTGTGGTGACCGACTCCGGCGGCGTTCAGGAGGAAACGACCATCCTTGGCGTTCCCTGTCTCACTCTGCGGCCCAACACCGAGCGCCCAGTCACGATCACCGATGGGACCAACCAATTGGTGGAGCGCCACACGCTCGCGGCCAGCGTCCGCGAGGTTCTCGCGGCGGGCCCCCTCACCGAGTGGCCCGTGCCCGCACTGTGGGACGGGGCCGCCGGACCACGCGCCGCCGCGGCGATCCTTGACCGAATGAGCCGATGACCCCGCTCCCCACGTCGCGCGAGGTTCGCCGAGGGCTTGACTTAGCGCGGCGCTCGGTGATCGACTCTCAGGCCCGCAAGGACCTCCGAGATAAGGGACAACGCCGTGTGAGTGAACAGATCAGGGCGCTACGGGGGGCTCGAGGCCATCGTGGGGAGAATCCGGCAGTGCGCGCACTGGCCGCGTATCCCTTTCCAGACGGGCCCGTAGCCCGCCCAGATGTTCGCGTTGCGACGATCCTGGATGCTTTCTCTACGTTGGCTTTCGGGTACGAATGGGATCAACATCCTGTCCTGAGGGTCGGCTGGCAGCAACAACTCGAAAGCCTCAAGCCCGATCTCTTGTTCGTCGAATCGGCGTGGGCCGGCAACGATCGCAGCTGGCGGTTGACCATGACCAACCCCGCCGGCCCGCATGCTGACCTGCGGCGCATGGTTCGGTGGTGCCAAGACCAAGGCATTCCGACCGTCTTTTGGAATAAGGAAGACCCGCCCAACTACGGAGTCTTCATTCAGACGGCGGCCTTGTTCGACCACGTCTTCACCGTTGATGCCGACAAGATCGCGACCTACCGCCAGGACCTGAGCCACGACCGGATTTCCCTCCTTCCGTTTGCCGCTCAACCTCGTATTCATTCACCGGTCCGATTTGCCCGACCTCCCGGAGCGCCTGACACGTCCCACGCAGTCGCCTTTGCTGGCACCTATTTCGCGCACAAGCATCCGGAGCGTCGCGCTCAGATAGACTTTTTATTACCAGCGGCCCGAGAGCGGGAGCTGCACATCTTCTCGCGTATGCAGTCTGAGGACGAGCGCTATCAGTTTCCGGCGAAGTACCAAAAGTGCGTCGTAGGGTCCGTCCCCTACGCACAAATGCTCTCGGCGGCCACGACGTACCCCGTCTTTCTCAACGTCAACTCCGTGACGCAGAGCCCGACCATGTGCGCTCGGCGACTCTTCGAGCTCTCGGCAGCGCAGACGACTGTGTTGTCCGCACCGTCGGAAGCGATCGAACCTTTCTTCGCGGACACGGTGACGGTGGTCCGCGACACCGATGAGGCGCGTGGGGCCCTGGGGGTGCTCTTGGACCAAAAGGAGCACCGCGACCGACTCGGTTTGCGTGCCCACCGCCGAGTCTTTGACCAACACCTTTATAAGCACCGGGTCAACACCATCCTGGCGACGCTTGGCCTTCCAGTCAGCGCACCGGACACCTCTATATCCGCAGTGGTGCCGACGATGCGACCCGACAATGTCGATCGCGTCCTACGAACGATTGCCGCGCAGGCGCACGACGACGTGGAACTCATACTGGTCACGCACGGTTTCACGCTGGACGGCGGCGATATCGGTCGTCGCGCCGAGGATGCCGGGGTATCGCACTTGACTACTGTTTTTGCGCCCGCTGACTTAACGCTAGGCGCCTGCATGAACCTTGGTGTCGAAGCTGCCGCTGGTCGGTACGTTGCCAAGATGGACGACGACAATACCTACAGTCCGCACTATCTTTCGGACCTGGTGCGCGCGTTTTCCTACAGCGACGCACAAGTCGTCGGTAAGTGGGCGCACTATGTGCACCTCGCCTCATCAAACGCCTTGGTCCTCAGGTTTGCCCATGCGGAGCATCGTTACGTCAGGTTGGTCCAGGGGGGCACCATCATCACCCCCCGTGAGGTGGCCCTCGAAGTGCGTTTCGAAGATCTGCCTCGCCGCGTCGACACGACGTTCTTGGACAAGATCAGGGCCGCCAACGGCAAGGTGTACTCAGCGGACCGCTTTAACTACGTGTCGCGCCGATCAGCCACCACTGAAGGGCACACGTGGGGAATCAGCGACCAGGACCTGCTCAACCGAGGTTCGCGTATCGTCTCCTATGGAGATGGCACCGAACTTGTGACGGTGTAGAGCCCTAGCATCGGACTTACGTTCTCCTGGCTAAGGAACCGGGAATACGTCCTCCGCGTCGTAGAGACGTGAGTGCCTTGTGGAGTTCCGTTAGCGTCGTCGGTGTGCTGGCACTTGCTCCTCTGTTGGCGACTACCACAGCGCACGCAGACTGCATCGGGCCTTCCATCACGGTCGTAGCAGCACCTGTCGACAAGTTAGTGGTGCACGGAGAGGGCTTCGGCGACAGTGCTACGACGGCCCTCCCCCTCCGAAAGGCCAGGGCACCCTCGGCCGGCCCGCAGAGAACATTCACGTGGTTGTCCGACAGGACGGCGTCGAGTGGCAGATTGCCCTCGGTGATGCCGGAGCCGACTACACTTTCCGGGTCGAGGTCACATCGCCACCCGTAGAGGGCGAGGTGGAGGTCGAAGCGCGTTTCGTGCCCCAACTCATCGCCTCGACTAAAGTCACTCTTCCAGCTTTAGAGCACCCGGTGAGCAGTTCCACGATCGCTACGTTTGGTGAGCAGTCAACAAATAAAACTGACCCCTTGTCGAGCAGCGAAGACCCTACCGACGCCGCCCCCACCAATACCAGCCGCAACGGGTCGGGGGGCGTTGGGCCATACCTGGGAGCGGCAGGCCTGAGGTTCTTCGCGGGATCACTGCTCACTGCCGTCGCTTTCGCTGTGGGCAGGCGCAACACCGCGGGCACACGGTAGCCCACCGCCACTCAGACCTGAGTGCTCGCGAAACTTCGAGATTAGGAAGAATCCGCCGATCTGTCTCGAGGATCTACGACGTACGCGAAGAACAGGGGCCACGCCGTCTGGGCGTCAGCGATGCGCACAAGGTAGGGCCGATTGACCTCGAAGGTGATCGTGGCTGGGTCCCCAGCGGATGAATCGAACCCGATCTCGGTGACGGCGGCAGCGAGGGTGCCTTCTTCGTTGACTTTCAGCACTCCTTGCTGCCAGGCCTGCGAGATGTAGAGTCCTGCGCTGCCCATTGGACCAAATCCACCCTCTAACGATGACGGTGCCTTTTCACCCAGATACGACAGCAGGTTCAACTTCGACTTCGCCTCAACGATGGGCATCCGGACAATGACGGGCACCGGTTTAGAGTCCCCTAGTGCGTCAAGCAATGCCTGCAGCAATTCAGGGGTCAAGTCAACGAGATCGGTGCCCAACGGCGGAAGGATGACATCGGCATATAGCCTACCGCCCACATACGGCAACCGGACGATCTCCCACTGCTGGGCCTTGGCATACAGCACGGGGCGTTCCCGCACTGTGTCCATCATGTCCACACTCACGATCGTGCCATCTCCGAGGGTGAAATCTTGTGGCTGAGTGAGCTCCGCCGCGAAGGGAGTCTCCCACGGTGCAGCCATGACGATGGCGTCTTGAAGCACCAGCGCTAGGTCCGGGTCGGGCACAATAGCTGACTTGGGCACCAATCCGCCGGTGTGCTTGTCCGCCCACGAATCCAGGACCTTGGTGCCCTCAGCGCCGCCGAGATCCACGGTGACTGCAGGCGCACCGTATGACTGCGCCAAAGTGTCCACAAAGTCAGGGTTAGCCGAGAAGTCGTCGTCGAGGACTACACCATTCGCGCGGTGCACCATCGCAGACTCCGGCAGCTCGTCGCTCTTGACGATCTTCGGTCCCCGTCCAAGTGCTCTAGTGCGGCCGTCAAGGCATTGAACGCGTTGCTGCGGTCTTGACCCGAAGCGCCCAGCAACGCTTCCAACTCCATCAAGGTCTGACCCTCTGCCCCCTCTGCAGCCATCGACAACGCCACCTGCAAACTCGCCGGCGAGGTCACCGTCGTCGCTCCTCCACCCGCGCGGATCAAGTCCAACCCCATCACGTCCGCCGCAGCCACGACATCGCCAAGTGCAGTTGCATCCGCCGGAGCCACACTCACCCGCGCCGCATCACTGCCCAGAGAAGACGGTCCCCCGCCCTCTGTCTCCGTTGCCCCACAGCCAGCAGCTATGAAGATCAGGGGTATGGCAAGCAGTGCAGAGATACGGCGCTGAGTCCTGGGAGGCAAAACCATGGGGTTATGACGTACCGATCGGTCGGCCGGTTCCATCCGGTCGAGAAAAATTGATCTCACAGCGGAACCAACTCCCGCCCGGCATCGTCTCACCGGATATGCAGCCACTGGCCCGGGTCTCTCTCGCCGTCATCGTTGGCCTATCGGCTGCGGGATGCTCGACGGTGTCTGCGGAATCTAGGCCTACCCCTAGCCCGGATAGATCCAGGCTACCCACCTCTGACTACGTGTCTGCGCTCCCACCCCAGCACAACGACGACGGAGACTTTGTCCCGCTTCCGAGCGCGCTCGTGTTCGGTGCGGCCAACGGTACGCGACCTGGACCACAGCGTCGTCTACTGTCGTCCACGGACCTGCAGGCAGACTCTTGGCGACTGCTCAATCCAGTTGAGGACTTCGTGATCGGACCCATAACCCTGACCTTCGACGGCCAGCAGTGGAAGGTCAGGACCTGTGGGTTGGATATGCGTGCCGAAGGATCAGCGGGCGGCACGTCGACATCACCACTGTATGGCAGTTCATCCCGGATCCCGATCCTGGCGCTTCCACCGTCTACGAGCCTGACCCAGCACCATGGTTTGAGTTCCTCGGATCACGTCCAACCATCAACCGCTCGGGCGAGGCCATGGTTCTGCAAGGCCCGAAGTGACCAGGCCCTGGGACCCAGCGTCACTCGCTGCCCTCCCGCAACGGGAGCTATACCCGCCAAATGGAACGAGGCAGGCAAACCAAGACCGGGCGGACATCCTCTAAGACTCCGGTCCCTGGTACGACTACGACCCCCTCGCCTACCCCAAGATGCTCTGGATGAGTCGGATTGGCTGATCGCCGGCGAAATCGTAGGCTCGCAATGGGCCTCGGCTCCCCTCGCGACGATGTCCGCTTGGAACTGGAAATTGCGGTGCGTGAGGTCCTTTCCGGATCGATCAACAACGTCGATCCGGATTAACGCATGACGGTGAGTCTTGGACGAAGCGCCTATGTTCGCGACGAAGTGAGTGGCGGGCTCGAACCAAGTGGTCCCGTTTTGTTGATGCTCTTCCGCAGTAAGCACGGAGGAGTCCCTTTGTTGATGGACTGTGGTTAGAAGGCCTAGAAGGTCCCGTCAACCCCTGCGATATCGGTACGATAAATGGCTAAAGGATGGCTACACCACGGGTCTATGCAGGCCTTGACAGCCGATTTCAGAAGCACAGCGACCCTCGACCTGCCGAGAAAGAAGAAGTTTAGTGAAGACCGGACCAACTTCGCTCGCGCTCTCAGTATTGACCGCCACGTTGCTGACGGGGTGCAGCGCCCTGCCGTTCGTCGATCCGTTCGAGACGCTCGAGGTTGACGGTGTTTCACTGGTCGTGGAGAAGATGGCGCCTACCGGAGTGCAGGACATCCTGCATACCGGCCCGGTTGTCGTGACGAACGGATGCGTCGGCATCGAGGTTTTCGGTGGAGAAGAGAGCTCTTGGGTGAGTGGCGATGTCGAGGCGACAGGTACCCCCCTCATGCTGCCCATGGTGGCTCCTAAGGGAACGACGTTATCCAGGAACGGGGACGCATTCTTGATCACGACAGAAGACGGTGATGCCTACCGGGATGGAGAGGTCGCGTCGTTCTCGTCGGCTACACGAATAGCGGAGCCCGGTGATACCGAAGGGGACATCGTTGAAGCTGCTGTGGCACCCGCACTTATCTCTACCTCACGCAGTGGTGAACCGCCACGGCTGGGCCCGGCTGACCGCGGTCTGTGCCTTTGCGGCCGTCACCGCTGTCCTCGGGTGAACGGGTCTCCGCGGGAATTTAGCCGACACATCTATTCTGCCGAACCTACCCACCCCTACCTCTAGTCCCGCTCCGGTCACCCCAAAAGAGTTGACCAACGTGCCAGCAGATGTCGTGAGTTCGTGGCGTCTGCAGAACCTTGACGGTCGCGTTCAGACTGTCGATCACGTCGCGATGACCATCTTCTCCGGCGCCTCAGTCGTGATCGACACCGCTGGCTGCGGGACCGTCACCGCAGACCTTCTCGACGGACAAGGCCTCACCGTCGTGCGCCCCCGAGCCGAACCACTACGGCCATGTACCCAGTCCCGCGAGACAGACACGCTCGCCCTCGTCGCATGGCCTGAGGTGTTGTCGTTCCTGACTTCCACCGAAGGGCTCAACCTGAGCACCAAGAACCTTCGCGAACAGCTCACAGTGACCTCCGGAGAAGCCAGTGCAGAATGGATGAACCAGGGCAGCAGGGCCAATCTTTACCTCTCAAAGCGTCGGCCCGAAACCCTCGTGCCATCCGCGATTGTGCCTGATGTACTCGGCGTCGAACCCAACGAAGCAGAACAACGCATCCTCGACGCTGGCTTGCCCGTGGTCTCCTTCATGACAAGTCCGATCGCCATGTGCGAAAAGCCCCTCCAGTCAGAGTGCCCGCCCATAAGCGATCGAGTGCTGGCCATCTCGCCCGCCATTGGCGAGCCCGTGCCCCAGGGCCAAACGGTGGTTCTCCTCACCCAAATAGCCGTCTTCCCGCTATCGGGAAACAGTTAGCGCAGCACACACTTCACGATTCGGCCTCATGCAGACCCGGTACTTCCCCGTGGCCACCGTTTCGGGAACCGTAACGGCCATGGGGTCCGCCCCGACATACCCAATGCTGTCGAACGCAACGTCGCTGTCCCCGGAAACCCACCAGATCGGCTGTACGTCGTCTTCGTACGCGGGCCGAGCAGCAAGGAAATACTCCACCGTCCATTCTTCACCGCTGCCTGATTCCAAGGTGTAGCCCTGCCCGTGCAAAGTTCCTTCCGGGAAGGCGATCTCAATCACATCGCCGGGCACCGCATCGTCTGGATTAAGAACCATGGGAGGCGAACCCGGCGGCGGCGTGTATCTCTCACCCGCGGACGTTTCTGTGGAACTGTCAGAGTCGCTGCTGCAGCCGACCACTGCAGAGAGACATGCACCGAGGCAAAGCGCCATGGGCGCACGGCGGTAACGGCGACTCGACACAAGTCCATCGTAAACAGCGGTCCGGAACCGACTGGCTAGATACGGACATGGATCGGCTTAGGTGCGTGCCATGGCCGCCTCGCGACGGGCCACCGCGTGGACATGACGGGTCCAAGCACTCTTATACGAGACATAGCCCTCGACCCACGGCTTTTGCCCTCCGGCCCAGTGAATGATCTTCGGGTTCTTCACGTCTTCCTGTGAGGGCCTCGCGTTCCATTCGGGAGCCAAGCGCAACCGGTCGGCCCCGACGTAAACGTTGAGAATGTGCTGGTCGTGCATGCCAAAGTTGTTCGCGTACGGGAGGAACCGCCGACAGAAATCGTCCGCCCGCATCCTGGCCAGGTCCAGCACCATAATGCCGGCGTTGAAACCGACGAAGTCGAAAGGATGCCGCGCCGTCTCCCGCCGGATGAGCTCCGAGCCCATCCCGGGGGCAAGCTGCTTAAGCGCGGCCGGGTTAAAGATGTTGGTGTAGCCGCTGCGCATGGAGTTGGATTCGGAATCCCGCGCCGCGATCGGGTGCCCCTGCAGGTCGATCTCATAGAGCCCGGCGATATCGTCCACCGGGAGCGCGTCGATGTCGTGGTATAGCACGCGGTCGACGTCCGTTAGTAGCTCCGGAAGGATGAGGCGGTCCATCGTCGAAACGGTAATGTGCGGGATCATCGCGTGTATGTCGCCGTAGGTCACCTCGTCGCATGGGAGCCAACTGAACGAGACTGTCGGAAAGAGCGCCGCGGCGCGGTCGAAGTCGTGCTGATCGTGCTCGCGCACAAGCACGTTGAGATGGACTGGGCGAGACGCGTGCTCTACCATACCGTTGACCACCACGAGGAACTGCTCTTTTAGGTTTCCGTCCAGGGCGAGCACGATCTCCATCTCGTCGCCCGACGGGCCCGCCTCGCGACGCGGGACGTCCACCTGGCTGGCCCTGATCGTCGCGACCGCTTCAGCGACGTCGACTATCGCTGGCAGTTCCACCACCGCCCCCCAACGCTTCCGCGCGGCCTTGACGAGGTCGGCCGTGACCTCCGACCAGATATCGCGGACGCGGTCTTCCTTTTCAGCAGCGAGGATCGCGCCGAAGACGGGCTCTAGGAGGTTAGCGATCCTGCGTCCCATTTCGAAGACCTCGTCGTCGGTCAAAGGGCTCAACCCGGCGAAGCGGATGTCCGATGGGTTGCGCGGGGAAAAGTTCACGTTGCAACCCAGGGCACGAGCCGGCAGATAGGCGTGCAGCCGACCAGTGACGACCGTGCCGATGTCGCTGGTGTATCGGTCGAGACTGGCCAAGGCAGTCCTCAGGTTGGTTTCCATGTCGGCCAACCGCACTTCGGGCCGCTCGTTGCGCACCCGAATGGCTCCTTCAGGGGTGGGCAAATCAATGTAGACGAGCGGCGCTTCGGCAGGCCGCGAGGGCGCGTCGTCCGGGCGTACATACCGCACCGTTGTCGTCATGCAACCCGAGAAGAAGGCGGCGATGTCCAACCCCAGGAGCAGGTCCACAGTCGAGTGATCCCGGCAGCCGATGGGGGCGTGCGCGCGCAGGTGCTCGATCGCTTCCCGCGTCAGCAGCTCCCGCTTGTTAAGGTGAAAAGAGATGTAGATCGGGCGCAACCGGTCCGGGAATGGGAAGTCATGCCGGACTCCGCCGATCTTGTGGCCATACCAACCGAAAGCGAGCACCCACGTCCCGTCCGGCACCGCCGAGTAGGAGGAGGAGTCCCGGTCGACTTGGTATAGAGCCACCTTCGTATCGGGCGAGACCACCCGCAAGGAAACTGGCACCCGGTCGGCCAGGTCGCTAGCAAACCGGCCCAGTGGACTATCGTCGAAGCGGACGCCTGTGTGCCGCACGAGATGCGACATCGAAGCGATTGTTTGGACATAGTCGCCGATGTTGCTCGAGGTGTTGCGCGGGTCGGGCTGGTCGTAGCCCATGACTCCGATGGGCACCGAGTCCTTGGGCGCCGATGCGTAAAGGGGGTGACCAGACGCGATGCGCGGCTCCCATCGGGCCACCCACAGCCGGTCCTGCTCGAGTGCAGCGACTTCGTCCTCAGCGAGCTCCCCGGAGGCGAGGTCGGCCAGAGCGGACTGCTCGAAGCGCTCCGCCAGGTCCGTGCACAGCCCCCCAAGATCCAGACCCATGGCGCGACGGGTCAGGCCGAGCCACGTCCGCGTCGACAGCGGTTCGGGGTGCGCTAGGGCCGCGCGGACGGCCTCGTGTGCCCGACCAATCTCGAGCTGACCAGCCAGCAGGATGTACTCGCTTGGGGCGTGCCGAAGCCAAATTTCGTCGGACAAGGTGGACAAGCGGTCCCAGGCAAAGTCCGGCAGACCCATTCGCTGAGCGATGAGACCGGTGCCCAGCGTTCCCGCGGTCCGGGTGTCCTCGTTGTCATAAAGCCACTGCGAGATCTGTCGTGCCTCCGTCATTTGCGGTGAACCATGAGCGGATCGGACGAACTGCTCGACTGCGTTCTCCAACCCGCGACCTGTCGCCAAGGACTCCGTGAATCGCGACCGGCAGTGTGTCCACCGCAGCTGTTGTTCGTGCTCCCTCCGCGATGCGGGTAGTACTCGACCGGGGGGATTGCCGAGGTCGCTCGGACGCGGCATACCGAGCGCAGCAGCCCGCAGCCCGCGGTAGCCAAACCCAAGGCCCATCGCCCGGTCCGTAGCGGAAGCCCGCTTCGTCCTGAGTTCGTCGACACGCCCCCTGGCAATGTCGCGCTGAGTGTGGGCATCCTGCAACTGGTCCTTCGTCTTGGCCAGTTGGTCTTTCGTCTTGGCCAGTTGGTCTTTCGTCTTGGCCAGTTGGTCTTTCGTCTTGGCCAGTTGGTCTTTCGTCTTGACCAGTTGGTCTTTCGTCTTGGCCAGTTGGTCTTTCGTCTTGGCCAATTTGGCCCTGACTGCCTCGACGCCAGAGATCCGACCGGCGACCTTCTTCGTCGCGCGACGTGCGGCGCTGGGCAAGGATCGGGGGTCCAACATCATGTCACTCCGTTGGTCGATGTGTTTAGCGCCGTCACTCTATTCCAGGGGTCAGCGTTCATGAGCCGACACGCTTCATTCATTCTGGGCCTCAGACCCGGGCCTGCAGCGGGCGACAGGCGACGAGAAAACCGCCACGACAGCCGCAGTCAGGCGCCAGACGTCACCATGGAACCGACCGCGGATTAACGACGCCATATATGCCTTGCACGCACGTTTTGCGACCGTCAAGCGACGTCTGGGACTGGTAGGATAACGGACAAAGGTCATCAACGGAGTAGATGCAATGAAAAAGCCGCTGCGTGTAATTTCCCTCGCCATGGGAGGTACCTTGGCTGTCACGGCACTCGGGATAGGTTTTACTTTCGCGATTCCAGGAGGCGGCCCTACGCGAAATTTCGGCCTCTCTACACGTGGAGATGTAGTTCATCCTGGGCCGACAGCCGACGAATTTTTGATCGAAATGGCCGTGGAGGAGGGTGCTGCCCAGATGGGAATGGGCGTGCAAGAGTTCAAGGATTATTCACACGGCCTCGAGACTCTCGACGCGGTTGAAGCTTCCGTTGGTAGTGAACAGGGTTTCTATGAGATGCGCCTTGATCAAACGGCGAAAAAAGTCGAGTTGTTATGGCTGGAGGGTGAAGCTGCACCAACTAATCTTGATGACTATGAGTATGGGGGATACAGCATCGACATACGGCGAGTGCGAATCACCCCAGCAGTCCAGAATTGGATCGAGGGCAAAGATCACTCTCCATCGCGTGGCCGCGCAAGTTCGATCGGGTATGACGAGGTGAAGGGTGGATTCTTGGTGGGTGTGGTCCCTGGCGACACCGAGTTTTATACGCCCGCTTCTGAAATGCAGGAAGCATTAGATCTTCCCGCCGAGGTTGTAGAGGTCACGATAAACCTAGACGGCGGCGGACCACTAAGTCGACGCTCGGTGGGTGTCGGTAGTAACCCTGATATGCCGACCACTACTGAGACCGCTTCGTTCCATGCCTCTGTGTGAAGTTCGGCGTCACCGTCTCGCCAAAAGCTATGTAGCCGGCGCAGTCAGGATGTGCTCGGCGATGACAAGCGCACGAGTGGTGGTGGCGGCTTTAGCCGTGGCTGTCCTGGCCGGATGCGGGAACCGTGATGCCGAGGTCGATGCGGGGACGACGTCGACCGTGACCTCCGCGCCCACAGCCGATCGCGAGTAAGACCATCTCAGCGATCCGTATGACGATGACGCGGTACTCGCGTCCATGCAGGCTGATTGGGGCTTACAAGACAAGAAAGCGGTGGGCGAGGTATTGGCCCGTGTCACCGACCAGTACCCCCACGCCTACGGAGGAGGGTCATACGACGCTGACGCGTTGCAGTACACGGAATGGGTGGTCGAAGACGCCGAAGGCGCCGCTGAGATGCGCGCCGAGACAAAGGCCGCGTTCGAAAAGGTGGCTGGGGAAAGCAACCTCACGCTTCAGTTCGCGTCGGCCCCAAAACCCCTAACGCGGGGTGCAGAAGTGCAAGAGCAACTGCTACGGGCGGTACGTAAGGATCCGAGATGGCCCACGAACCTTGCACTCACCGGGAGCTGGGACTTCGCCTCAGGGACGTATCTTATCGAAGCGGGCGACCGGCACGACGACCCAGATGTCGTGGCCTATCTTACCACCACTTGGGATGGCCTCGTGATCGCCACTGCCACCGAACCCAACCAGCCACAAATGATTAATACAGGTGACGGCGGTTAAGACGAAAGACCCTACGGCGACTCTTCGGCAAGACGTTCGCCGACGGCCTCTCTCAGTCCAGGCAGCTCACTCAACTGCTTCGTAAAGTCCTTCGCCCCCTGGGGTGAGAGATGGATGGCATCGCGACTGTCGCCATCTCCCCACCAGGGACCGAAACGCTCGACGGGGTAAAGAGGAACGTCGGCCGCAGTAGCCAGATTAACGGCGACTTGATGTCTCCTGGCGTTGTAGTTGCGCCCGACCTGCTCGAGATTGTCTTGGTGCACCGGAGTATACGGAACTTCAAACGCAAGGACCGTCACACCGGCTCTTTCTAAAATCCGCACCATGTCTTTGAACTGTTCCGTGGAGTCTTCGTCGTTACGCGGGAAGCCCGGGAAGCCGCGTTCCATTCGCTTGTCGCTGATGCGTTCAGCCTCATCGGCATCAACCCCCGGATGCAAGATCATGCCGTCATCCCGAAGCGTGCTGTCCGCGTCCAGTTGCAGACTCGTTTGGAGTGGATGGCCATCCCGAGCCCAGGAGATCTGCCCGCCGCCGTCTCTAAATCGGAATACAAGGTCCGTTTGCGTGCGTTCGCACGCCATTTGATTACTTTCGTCCCAGGTGTCGGACAGGAGGCGTTCACACCCCTCCACTACCGCCGAGAACGCTGTGGTCGACGCTTCGGTTGCATAGAAAACATCGTCCTCCCCTGCTCGCGTGGTGATGCCGACTAAGGCAAGTTTGGGCACCTTTGCTTGATTAACGAGGTAGCGAGCCAGGAGGCGGTTGATACCCCAACGGGCCCGGCTACTTGCACCGTTAAATACGGTGACCGGTTCGCCTCGCTGAACGCTAAGCAAATCAGACAACACTGCGGGATCGACGCCCTGCTGCACCATCGAATCGCCAAAAATGATTACATCCGGAGTCGACCCCGAGCTCACCGCGTTCACCATGGTCTCGAAAGCCCCACCGTGCGTGGGTGCCAAAGGCAACGCCTTGCTCTCGAGGTACGCACCCACCTCGCCGTCGGTCAGATCAGGAGGCGCGCTTTGGTGGAATTTTGGTCCCTTCGGAGGCCCCGGTGGCTCGGTCGATCCGGACGTTCCCGATGAGATGGATGACGTAACCATAGCCTCGCCGTCAGCCGGAACCGTACTGCACGCAGAAAAAAGAAGGCTCAACAGAACCAGGGTCGAGAGTCCGTACAAACGAATGTTCACGTATCTGGACCTTACCGGAGGTTGCGGTTTCGCGATAAGTCAAGAGTTTGTCTGGCAAGGTTCCCGTCGGTCAGGCTCGTGCGCCCTGCTGGTTGATAAGGCGGTGATACGCGGCATCCGCGACTGTCACCACGTCCGACCAGTCCTGTTGCGCCAGCACCCAGGCGCGGGCGGCATCGCCCATCGTGCGCTGAAGATCTTCAGAGTTCAGGTAACGGTTAATTTGAGCTGCGAGGTCAGCACTATTGCCCTTCTCGAAGATCAACCCGCGCACATCAGGCTCGACGATCTCGGTTAAAGCCGCCACGGAAGAAGCAATCACCGCTTTTCCCATGGCCATCGCCTCGAAAGGCTTGATGGGCGAGATCAGCTCGCATACTGGAAGGGGAAGGCGAGGGAATGGCGTGATGTCAAAGATCGACAGGTACCGGGGTACCTCTGCGTGCGGTACGCGACCGGTGAACAGCACCACGTCACCCAATCCTTGATCAGCCACCATGCGGTGTAACCGAGCCTCAATATGACCGTCGCCCACTATGACCACAGCGAAGTCCGAGCGCTGCTTTTTGAGCTGGCCAGCCGCTTCGACCAAGAGATCAAGGCCTTCGTAGTCGACCAAACCACCGGCATACCCAATGATTGTGCGGCCCGTCAGACCGAGTTCATTGACGAGGCCCTCGTCTTGGTCTCGCGGTTCGAAATCACTGGTATGCACTCCATTCGGGAGCACCTCGATGCGGTCGGCTGGCCCGCCTCGTCGGATCATTTCGTCCCTCAGCGCGTGCGTGATGACAAAGGTCACGTCCGCTTGAGCCACGATGTGGTTTTCTAGACTCGTCATATACGCGTATGCGGCGGTCTCGCCGAATTTGGGGTTACGCGAGATCTTCATCAGGTCCTCGAGTCCGCGCATCTCGTAGATGAACGGAATCCCGAGTCGGCGGGCCGCGGCCAGACCCGCGAGGCCATTATTCTGGAAGCTCGACGCGTGAATCAGTGCGGCTCGTTGTAACCGGGCCTGCGCCATGATGCGCTCGGTGAATCGCTCGATATAGGACGCCATGGGCGTCGTGGAGTACGCACGCTCTCCGGGCTCCAGCAGTCGGTGATACGGCAGGCCGTCAACCACGTCTGACCCCGCAACCACATCGGTGCTTCGCATTGGCCAGCGGTCATAAGGAAATCCGAGTCTAGTCACTGCCTGCGGCTCCCAGCCCAGACCCTTCAAGCCGGCGAGTATGCCGTGCGAACGTGTCGCGTAACCCCCAGACCGGTGGGGAAGCGACTGGGCCAAGACAGAGAGGGTCGAACGAGGGTCGATTTCATGGGTCGGCGTCTTACGCGGCTCAACCGGCCAGCCCAGTCGAGCGATATTGATTTGATCGATGGCCTGCATATGGACGGACCGAGCCAAGTTCATCGCGGTCCCAGAGAGAATTGCGGACTCCGCCATAGTGGCTGCCTCGACAAGCCAACCCGCCCGAAGCGCTCGCTGGGCGTAGCGCGACAAGTCTCTGGCCACCTCTGGACTCACCGTACGACCGGAAACCGCGCCAGCCAGAGCGACCCAATCGGCCGTCAGCGCGAGGCGACGGACGGCTCGGTTGAGCCCCTCAGAAGACTCCGCCGCCTCCTCCAAAGAGAGGCGGACGATGTCGGCTTCACTCGATCCGCGAGCGACGAGAAGGTTCGACTCGAGACGGATACCGACCTCGCCTGGTGCCTGGAATTGCCACGTTCGACTGTTCTCGATGAAGTTGCTGAGCGCAGCGGCGTCATCAGTGGAAAAGCCACGCGCCAGTCGATCAGCCTCGAACTGAGTCTTGGGCTGAGCCCTCGCTGCTGCCTCCATCACTGCGCGTTCATCGGCATCATCCCCTAGGGCGCGAGCGATGCGGAGCCGAACCAGGAGGGTTTTGACGTCCGGAACCGACACGTCGGTGGCCTGACGGGTCGTAGCGTGCGCAAGGTCGAGCCGTCCAACGTCTTCGTAGCACTGGACTAGTAGTCGAAGTCCGTTTGGCGGGAGATCGGAGGTGGGGATCGTCGCAATCAACTTGATTGCGGCCTCTGGGCGTGCCGTCTTTCGCAAGTGATCGGCCTGCACCAACAGAGCCTTCTGGACGACACTTCCGCCCCCTTTCGGCAGTCGGGCTAGGGGGCCCAGCGGTGCACGACGAACGACAGCGGACGCCGTCCGCTTGGCCTTTTTCTTGAGCGACGCGGCTTTCACTGTCATTCGTCTTCCTAAACCGATGCGTGTTGTCTGGGATCGCCGTAGAACATCAAGCGACCGGATTTTGTCATGAAGGTCGAATCTTCCACAGTCCACGTGTGCGAGAGTCGATCAGCGCCTCGAATCGAGACGAAATTGAAACGATCGGCACTGTAGATGCCCACCCCTTGTTGGGCTGCGCGATCCAGGATGTCGGAGTCGACCGCCCGCGGGATGTCACTGAAACGCACTGAGCGGACCACGTCCCCCTCGAACAGCATTGATCCGCCCTGGATACGCCGCTCAGGACGGTGCTCGCTATCCGGATACCGAAGAACCACCGCTCCTGAGGATCGCAGCCACACGTAGTGGCACCATTTACCGACGATGCCAGCATCGGAGTAACTAAAAGCGTTAACGAGGTCGGCGAGGTACTGCTCCCCGTAAAAGTTGTCGTCGTCCATCTTGGCGACGTAGCGCCCCGACGACGCGTCTACGCCGAGGTTCATACACGCCCCCAGGGTCAGGCTCGCGTCGGCGTTCACGACGACAAGATTGTCGACTCCTGCATCGGTTGCGAGCTCTTGCAGTTCCGCCTCGGGCACCTCGAGCCCATGCAGAACCAACACCAACTCACGATTGGTCAACGACTGCCTACCGAGATTTTCCAAGACATTGAGGATTTCATGCAACCGATTAGTAGGCACGATCGCCGACACCGACTGGAGAGCACTAGGGGCCGAGTCAATCTGAGCCGCGTCAAGAATCCTGCGGACCCGATGCTGCATCGTGTGGTTGGTCAAGACCGCGCGCTGGAACCGATGGCCCTCTCGAGCCGACAATTCTTCTTGAACAATTCTCGCCACAATTTCGCTGCGAAGATCCTTGGGATCCTCGACCTGCGCCACGAGCCCAGCAATCTCCGGAGGCAGGTTTCCAGAAAGGCCCGGAGTTCCGACGAGCGTGGCACCCGATGAAGCGAGCGCCATGCTGGTCCATGCCGCGTCCGGAGCGCAGGCACTCAGGTCCACTCCAACTCTAAACCTAGCAGCTGTCGTGGCCACTTCTTCGTCGCTGATCGTTCCTGAGACGCGGTCAACCAAGAGGCCAGGTAGCGTGATCGACGAGCTTTTGCCCCTGATTCGCTGCACGGACACGTCGTCCGGCTTCATCGGCCCAATAGCTGGCGCAAGGACCTCAACAAGCTTTTCGTTGGACTCCAACTGTGTCAGGCCGTCGACCAATAGCACTGCTCCTAGGCGACCCCCAAACGAGCCTGTTGGCCGGTGTCGACGTGGTTGGGCTGCAGCTAGAAGTACCTCAACCGAAGGGTGCTGAGATCTCAGTGCTTCCGCGAGCACTTCACTGGCCGCCGCTACAGACGTCGCGTGCTTGAGCCAGTCGACATCCCCAGTCGGGCCGGTTGTTACCCAGGCGACAACCGGAATTCCTGAGTCTGTCCACCGCTGCATTGCCTCGACGAGCTCATGATGGGTGTGTTCCCACCCCGGCACGGTTGAGTCGCGGACCTCCAGCAAGATGAGCTGCAGATCCATGGCCGATACGTCGTGTCCATGGCGAAGCGACGTCTGGTGCCACTCCGGGGACAACAGTCGAGCCAGCCGCGGTCGCACCGCAACTCCCACCTTGACGTTGAGCGGAGCAATTCCCGCCACGGCGGTTGACACTTCTGGCATTCCGTCAAGCTGGCTCGCCACGGTTTCGTCACTCGCTTGGGGGTGGCCACCCTTCTCAGCGGCACATGGAGGTTGTAGCGCAAAGCGGCGTGCCTTTGCGCGAGCGAGGCGGGAGCGGGCCTTGTCAAGCAGACGGGCGAGCGGAGATGGCATACGAAACCTTCGGGAGGGCGGAACGTCGGTGTCCTCAGACCTTAACGAATAGCCAGCTGAGGTTCCCCCTGGCACGCGGTGAGCGTGTGCCAATGCCTTGCGATTGCAGGCGCGTCCTCGCTACGACGTACCCTGGATTGCCTTCGTCTCGCGAGATCATTGTTCATGACGCGGGGAACGCATGATGGAGAGGAACCAGCGCGTGAGCAGCAGTAGCAAACCTAAGACATCACCCCTGCGCGGAGACATTGAGGGACTTCGGGCAATCGCCGTTCTCATGGTGTTGTTTTATCACGCCCGCATACCGGGGATCAGTGGCGGCTTTGCGGGCGTCGACGTGTTCTTCGTTATCTCGGGGTTTTTGATCACCTCGCTCCTAGTGCGCGAGGTGCAGCTGACCGGCAGCATCTCGATTCCTAAGTTTTACGCTCGCCGAGCCCGGCGGTTACTCCCGGCAGCCACCGTCGTCTTGGTCGCCACCGGCATGGTCGGGTTTGCGGTTTTCCCCGCACTGACCCGGGCCCAACTGGGTAGTGACATTCTGGCCAGCACGTTCTACGTCGTGAATTGGTCGCTGGCCGCACGCTCCGTGGACTACCTTGCCGAAGATGCCGTTCCCTCTGCGGTGCAGCACTACTGGTCTCTGTCAGTCGAAGAGCAGTTCTACGTCATTTGGCCGCTCATCATGATCGCTGCGGTGATCCTGGCGAGACGCACTGGAGGGAGCCGCTTCCGGTGGATGGGGCTGTCGCTTGCCGCGATCACTGGCGCGTCTCTCGTGTGGTCGATCATTAACACCCAAAGTAGCCCTGGCACTGCATACTTCGTCACAACGACGCGCGTATGGGAGTTGGGGTTCGGTGCCATGCTGGCCTTTGGGGTCACCCAGTTGCAGTCCCTTCCCCGAATGGCGGCCGAAGCACTATCGGCTGCCGGCCTGGTAGTCCTTGCGGTCGCCGCGATCTTCGTGTCGACCGATACCCCATGGCCCGGCTTAGCAGCGCTGCTCCCCGTGCTCGGGACAACAGCGGTGATTGCTGCCGGATGTTCTAGGTCGGCCACCATCTCCGCTCGGCTACTCGGTGTGCGGCCCATGCGGTTTATCGGTGGCATTTCTTACTCCCTTTACCTGTGGCACTGGCCCCTGCTGGTGTTCATGGATGAATTGCGCCCCGGCACAGGGCTACGGGGCAGGATCGCGGTTCTTGGGCTCGCTGTCGTTCTCGCGTACGGCTCAAAGATCCTGATAGAAGACCCCATCCGCTTCAGCGCGCCGCTCGCCAAGAACGCGGGTCGCGCGCTCGTAGCCGGCGCGGTCGCCATGTCCCTGTCGGCAGGAGTGGCCGTTGCGGCAATCGTCACGGTCCCCACCCTCGACAGCGATTTACCTTCGTGGGCACCTGGCGCCCGCGCCCTCATGGTGGATCCGAACTCGAAGGATCCAAAACAGTTAGATGATCTGAGTCCAGCGTTGTCGTCCACTGGTCAGGTTTACCCTCAGCCAGATTTGGCACCCGAGGACGTGCCTAAGTTGTATGACGAGGGGTGCCAGGTGGGCGCGGAGGAGTCCGAAGTGGTTTCGTGTGATTTCGGCGATACCACGTCCGGCACCGTCGTGGCCGTAGTGGGCGACTCCAAAATTGGGCAGTGGCTTCCTGCGCTGGATGTAATAGGGAAGCAAGAGGGATGGCTCATTAGGACGTACACAAAATCTGCTTGCACATTCGCCGACGCCGAACTTTCTTTCCAGGGGGGCCCATACGAAAAGTGCAACACGTGGGCCGAGAGCGTTATGAAGGAATTGAAGGGTAGCGACAAGCCCATGATCGTCCTGACATCATCTGGAAGTAAAAGCGGCTCACGGGAAGGCTCAGAGCGGGGTCCGGAAGCCCTTGTAGCTGGCTATGACGCTTACTGGACAGAACTCCAGGACGCGGGCGTGGGCGTCGTAGCCCTTGCGGACAATGGTCATCCTGGCACCGAGGTCTACAAGTGTGTTGAACAAAACCCTGACGATTTTGCGGCCTGCGACTTTCCGTCCGAAGGTGGTGGCGGCACCATGCCCCTTAAAGAGGCGTCGGAACAAGTGGCGGGCTCAGAGTTCATCGACTTAACGTCGTGGTTGTGTCCCAAGGAAACTTGCCCTGCGGTCATCGGGAAGGTGCTGGTCTACCGACAGGGGAGTCACATCACCGCTTCGTACATTGAGACGTTAGCGCCTGTCTTGAGAGCGCGATTAGTACCTGCGGTGAAGTCAACTTCAGCGTCGGCCGAAAGCAGCAACTAGCGGCCCCAAAATGTGGCTACGATAAGTGCCTTGAGCCTTAGATGGATTGGTAAGGATTCCCAACTGTTCCTGAGCCGAAGCCGAGGCCGTCAACCACACGTCTTCGTTGGCAACGGCATTGATAGCCTCATGCGCGGCTTCGAGATCCTTCACGATCCAGGATCGTGGGAACACCGAAGCCGCGCCTTGTCGTTTAGCCAACATTGGCCAATCTCGCAGCACGGGAACGGCGCCGGAGGCTACGCCCTCGATAAATCCGAGGTGCCAACCTTCGCGAAAACTGCAACTGAGTATCACTCCGACGTGCCGCAGATGGCCCGCAACATCGTCTGTGGGACCGACAACCGTGATTCGGTCAGCTAGCGCCGGATTCGATATGCGATTCATCACCTCGTCGACATAACCCTGGACCGAGGGGTCGACGGTCTCGGGGAAGTATGGCCCTATCAAAACAAGCTTTCGCCTGGGATCAGCTTCCAGCAAATCGATCGCGAATGACGGATCCTTGACCATGCGCCCCCAACCGACCATTCCCAACGTGTGTCGAGCCTCGGCTAGCTTCGGTTGCTTGAAAGCCTTTAACCGTGGCAAATACGGTCCAATCAGCGTCGGATCCGGAGCGCCAAGACCATGCGTGAGGTCTTCGAAAAACGACTTCAACGCCCCAGTGGTTACAAATACCTCGTCGACGCCACGCCAGTCAATAAGGTGAAGCCACTCATCAAAAAGGTCTAGGCCGTGCCACCGTACGACGAGGCGCGTCCCCGATGGGCAGATATGTGAAGCCCAGAATGTTTGCGCTTCTCCCCAATCAGAGAACGCAACATCATGGTGACTCAATTCGATTTTCAGAAGCATAAGGGTCCGAACCAGCCGGCGAAGGGATCCTTGTGCAATCTCCGCACCATCAAGAGTTCCCGTGCCGAGGTCCACGCGGCCCTCGCGCAGGGCTGCTAAGAGCTTGAGGTCCAAAGGAATAGGACGCCGTCGTCTCAGTCCAGCTCGCGAGCATAGTTTACTGACGTCGACCTTAGTTTCTGGCGCTAGAGCATTCACCACATCCGTGTGAAATTGTCCAAAGGGACCCGGCAACACTACGACGCTGGGGCGGTCTTCTTGCCCCCCCCTCGCACGCAGTCGTTCACCAGGTCGGGGGCGCGAGGAGTCGGTGAGCTCGCATCGAGTCGTGTTGTGAATTAATCCCCCGATCAGAGACTTCGTCTCATCGACCAAGGTCGACGTGTGCCGCTGGCTGTGCCGCGACCGATGCAACGTGACGTTCATCGAAGCCAACAGATGGCAACGGGATGCGTCCTTGTTTCCGAAGCTATGAGCTAACTCGGCGGCCGCCAGCGCCTTTTCGCTCACATAGCGCAGGTCGGGCTCGTCAAGGTTGCTCGATTGGGTCCGGAGTCGGATCCATCGGTCCATCGTCTCAAGACTTCCGCTCGCCCAGAACGGACCATCGCGCAACAATTCCATCCCGATCCGTCGAACAACCTCATCGCCCCCAATCTCACCTGGGGACCAGTAGAGGGCGTCATGCATCATTTCCAAAGTGTCGGCCACCGGGGCAAAAGCCCATGGCACGCCAGCCTCGACAAGCGTCTTCACCACCTCGATGCGCTCCTCTACAAATCGACTCAATGCGTGTCGATCCACTGGCGGCTTCAGCGCACCACCAACTTCCTTGGTCATTTCATGCCAATCCAGTGCAGCGGTCCAGACGGATTCGCCCTTAGCCCTCGCGGAGCCGTCAGATAGAATCACCGTCTTGCCCGTTGTGATGTCGGTCAGGTGGGCCAGGGCTCGATCACTGCACTCATCGCGACTCAGGACTAGATCACAGTCGCGCAGCCTTTGCCTCAAGATCGGGTCGCCCTTGAGCTCCCATACCCAGCCTGCGTCGGCACCACTGTGCCTTGCGGCTAGGTGCGTCTTTAGCAGCGCACCCGCCCGACGAAGCGAGGAGCCACTTTCTACGCGTTCTACGGTCCACCCTTCACTGCTCGCGCTTTCGGCCTCGCGGCTTCGTCGCGACCAAAGGTCAACCGGCACATCACATCCCGCCATGTGTGGAAGGCCCTTCCATGGCGGGGTCCAGCCCTCGTTGGCGGGCTGCACTCCGATCGAGAGAATGCGCAGAGGCAGGAGCTCCAGTGGGTCTTCGGCCATGCCAGAGGGTATCGCCTCATCCGTCTGTCTAAGTCGCTCAGTCTCTCGCACGACGACGCCAGGAACTCCTCGCGCCCAGAACTGGTCGAAGTGCCCGTTCAGTTGCCCCGCGACCCTCTCGACACTGCCTTCGAACCGCCGATCACGGCAAATCTTTCGGACTTGAGGCGACCCAAGGCATCCTCGAAGCAGTGGACAGCCAGTTACTGTTTGTTAGCTAGATCGGAGCCGAGTCGGTCGCGCCGCGAGCAGCCCCTTCCAATGCGTCCGGGTAGTCCTCAGCGGCGGTCAGATTTACGACGTCGACATCTGATCGGTAGAAGCCGGGCAGATTGGCCGACGTACCGAAAAACTCATTGCCGCTCACCCGCTGCACGCTGCTCCGGGGCCATGGCCCTTCAGATCTCGCGCGACTCCACTAGTCACCGCAAGAGTGACACCGACCACAATGATGCGATCCGGATTCAGACCGCGCAGCGCGAACCGAGTCGCCGAGGACAGCGAAACCTTGCGCGTCAACAAGACCGGCGCGTCGTTGAGCCCGGCCCCGGCCAAAGCGTCCGGATAGGCAGTGATGGTCGCCACGTAGTCCACGGAGGAACTGCCGAACTGGGCTGCGCCCTCAGCCGCCGTTTCGTAGCGGCTCTCACCGCCGAGACGCTCCACACCACCACCGCCGTAGACCCTGCTACCTACCGCCGGCGCGATCCTGCTGGAATCGATCTACCCCTACAACTCAGGCCGCCTGCCGCAAAGCAGGTAACCTGTGCGCCCGTGGTGGCAAGGTTGACGACATACAAGGCCTCGAGCACGGGGGAAGCCCGCTTGGGCATCCAGCGGATGTTGAAGACGAAGAAGTCGAACCCCTCGACCGGCCACCACAACGACGAAGTCGTCGGCGTGCGGGACCAGGCTGTCGTTGCCTGCTGTGTCGCTTTTAGGCGCTGCCGCGCGACCTCGCTCGTCATCTGCTGTATGTAAAGGCTCAGTCCACGTACTTCCCGACCGAGTCCTCGACCCCTGAAGATACCGCAGTGGTGCCACCTACAAACACGATCCGATCTGGTTGCAGATCGATAAGGGCTTCCTTCGTGGAGTCAGGCAACGAGTACCTTCGGGTTAGCAGGACGGGGGCCGAGTCGGTTCCTCCACGAGCTGCGCTGGCCAGAGCATCCGGGAAATTTTCGCCGGTGGTCAGATAAACCACATCGACGCCCCGTGGGTAGAAGCCCGCCAACTTCGCTGATGTCTCGTAGCGGTCACTCCCACTGATCCGTTGCACGTCACCACTCGTCGCATAGCTCTCGAGATCCTTCGCCACGCGGCCAGAGACAGCACCAGAACTGCCCAGCAGGACGATTCGATCTGGCTTGACACTGCGCAGGGCGGAGCGAGTTGCTGACGGGATCGACTCCGGACGTGTCAGGAGAACGGGCGCATTGTTCGAGCCAGCGCGAGCGGCTGCCCCCAGGGCATCAGGGTAGTTGGTGCCAGTCGCGATATAGACCACCGACGGCTGGCTGCCGAACTCGGCTGCGACCGCGGCCGCCGTTTCGTAGCGGTCCTCGCCCGCCAAGCGCTGCACTCCGCCGCTACCAGCGTAGGCCCGAAGGTCGCCGAAGACCTTGCTGGTCACCGCACTTTTTCCGCCCACGATATAGATGCTGCGCGGCTTGATGCGCCGTAACTCTTTGACCGTCGATGAGGGAAGTTGATTCAGACGAGTAAGGAGCATCGGATCTTCACGAGCCCCTGCGCGGGCGCCGGCAGCCAAAGCGTCCGGATAGTTCTCACCCGTGGTGATGTAAACGTCGCCGCCCGTTGGCGAGAGGGCTGCGACTTTAGCGGCCGTTTCGTAGCGATCTTCGCCGCTGATCCGGTTGACCGCCTCGGCGTTCTTCTCCATGTAGGCCCAGGTTGCATTGTCCAATACGCCGGTCCACGGCAGCGCGTGCTTCGTCTGATAGTCCAGCAGTTTGGACAACGTGGTGGGTCCAAAGGATCCGTCGACACCCGAACCAGTGAAGCCGAGATAGCCCTGGGCCAGCGCGACATTGTCGTTGCTGGCATTGGGCAACGTGACCGGATAGGACGAAGAAGGTGGGTTGGGGAGGTTGGTCGAACAGGGTCGGGTGTTCTTGCCCTTGTATCGCGGCGCATATTGCCCAGCGAAGACCCGGCAGGTGCCGTAGTCGTTCGTGGTCACCGCCGTCCCGGTCCACCAGGAAGTCCGCTTCATCGAGCCATCCCAGGTGAAGGAGATGTGGACGTGATCGGTATGCGGGCTGGGTCCGCTATAGCCGCTCCACGAGCCGGGGCTGTAGAGATACCAGACGCGCTTGTTCCAGATCACCGACTGGACACCGAACCGACGGGCCATCTCACCGTTGTTGGTGGTGAGCCAGTAAGCCACTGCGTCGCCGATGGCCTTATCGCCGGAGTCGTATACGTTCATCGGCCAGTCGACGGCTCGACCCTCACCGTGCTGGCTCGTGTTGCCGGCCTTGCAGGAGCGTGACGTCGTGTAGCGGGGGCGGTTGTAGTGCTGGCTGATTAGCTGAGCGAAGGCGACCATGCCAGGCTTGTTGTTGGGGTCGCAAGAGTAGGAGTACTGCCAGCCCGGGGCGGCGTCCAAGCTGCTCGGCAATCGCTTCCAGGGCGGCGCAGGAACCGCCATCGTGCTCTCGCCGGCATCGGTGGTTTGTTTGCCCTTAGGGAGGGTCAAACTCTCAGCCGAGGATGGCTTGATCTGCTCGGCTGGCGTTTCCTTCAGCCACTCCGCCGGCAGGTCTGCTGGGTCTGGGGCAAGACCCTCCAAAGCATAGGGCTCGCTGGGAGGTTCGGCAATCGTCGCGTCGTCACCATCCTCGACGAAAGGATCCCCGCTCACCTCTCCGTCTTCTTCGTGGAAGTGCTCGTCGCCCGGAGGTGGGACGGGGTCCGCTGTGGCGCTGAGTGGAGCGGCGAACGTGGTGAGGGCGGCGGCGAGCGTCGCCACGACCAGCGTTTGGGCGCGCGGGATCGACAAAAGGCGTTTGTTCATAAGGGTTTCGGCTTTCCCGCGCCACTAAACCGCCGAGCACGTACAACGAATGCCTAGTGCTTATGTCGGAGGCACTCGACGCGAATGTGTCGGTGAGTGCTGTTGTGAAAGTTACCTCCCGAAATAGCGGTCACCAACAGTAAAGAATGCACAAAAACACGGCCCGTCGTCGCCCTGACCTGGCCTTTTTACACGGGGCTTGCCAAATATTCCGCTGACAACCCATACCAAGTTGAAGCAATGAGGACCAACTTGCACACAAACTATGATCCGATTGTGGCCACGCCGTTGCGCGACAATTTCGATCCGTCGCTGCATCGTTATAAGACGGGAATCAGACCTGATCTGTAGGGACCGGCGTAATTTGTGGCTCTTCGCAATCGAGGGTCTCACCAGGACAAGGGCTCTGGGCCCGTCGATGGGTGAGTAGAGACCCAGTCCTTCCTTAGACGGTGTTCTCAAACAGTTGATCGGGAGACTTCGACGTGACGTAGCCAGGTCCAGACACAATGGTCATAAACAGGCTCAGCTGGGTTGGCCTTGACCAACTTTCCGCTGTCAACAGGCCACCTACGAGCCGAACTGGGTCTCCAAAATGGCGTCCACCCCCGGGAGCGGTGGTGGTCGCTGAGCAGGGCAACCACTTCACCGGCGGGCACACCAGTGAGGTCACCTGGGTTCATGGGGCCAGGATCGCCGAAGCCGAGGCCGGCGAGCCCTAATCACCTCACGCCAGGTGTGCAACTAAGCCCCGACGACTCGGTCAGACCGTGACCTCGTCCCGGATGAAGGCCTCGACCTGCTCGCGACCGAGCGAATCGGGCATCTGCTGCGGAGGTGACTTCATCAGGTAGGCCGACGCGGACAGGATCGGGCCACCCAAGCCACGGTCGAGGGCGATCTTGGCCGCACGAATGGCATCGATGATGATGCCGGCGGAGTTCGGGGAGTCCCAGACCTCGAGCTTGTATTCCAAGTTCAACGGGACGTCGCCAAACGCGCGGCCTTCGAGGCGGACGTAGGCCCATTTGCGGTCATCGAGCCACTGCACGTAGTCGCTCGGGCCGATGTGCACGTTGCGAGCGCCGAGGTCGTGCTTGATGTTGGAGGTCACGGCTTGGGTCTTGGAGACCTTCTTGGACTCCAAGCGGTCCCGCTCCAACATGTTCTTGAAGTCCATGTTGCCTCCGACGTTGAGCTGGTACGTGCGGTCGAGCACGACCCCACGCTCTTCGAACAGGCGCGCCATGACACGGTGCGTGATGGTGGCACCCACCTGCGACTTGATGTCGTCACCGATGATCGGCACGCCAGCGTCCTCGAACTTCTTCGCCCAATCGGGGTCGGAGGCGATGAAGACGGGCAGCGCGTTGACGAAGGCCACGCCAGCGTCGATCGCACACTGTGCGTAGTGCTTGTCGGCGTCTTCGGAGCCCACGGGTAGGTAGGACACGAGCACGTCCACCTTTGCCTCGCGCAGAGCGGCGACGACGTCAACCGGCTCAGCGTCGGACTGCTCGATGGTCTCGGAGTAGTACTTACCGATCCCATCCAGGGTCGGGCCGCGCTGCACCGTCACACCGGTAGGCGGCACGTCGGCGATCTTGATGGTGTTGTTCTCGCTGGCACCGATGGCCTCGGAGAGGTCGAATCCGACCTTCTTGGCATCGACGTCGAACGCCGCGACGAACTGCACGTCGCGCACGTGATACGCACCGAACATGACGTGCATCAAGCCGGGCACCTGGGCGGCCGGGTCGGCCTCCTTGTAGTACTCCACTCCCTGCACCAGCGAACTTGCACAGTTGCCAACGCCCACGACTGCAACGCGTACGGAACCCATGTCTACTCCTTGTCCAGTGCGTTGCCGTATTGGCTGAGCGCACGATCGTGTTTTTGCCGTTCTATGTCGATCATTCGGGCGATCCAGCGAAGGTCGGCTTCGGTGGATTCGACCCCGTGACGATGTAACTCGTCGAGGTAGGTGTCGTTGACACGCGCGGAGGTGCTGTGCGCGGGGCCATTGGCGCGGATCACCGCGAGGCGCTCTTCGAGGCGCGAGCGGCGGCCTTCGAGGATGCGCAGCCGCACGCTGGCGTCGGTGCGGCCAAAGAACGCGAAGTGGACGGCGAAAGCCTCATCTTCCCAGGCGCTCGGACCGGCCACCGCAAGGAGATGCGCGAGACGCTCGCGCCCCGGGGGCGTCACGGCATACGTGATCTTGGCGCGGCGTCCAGCGATCGGCCGGTCGACCTCGCGCAGGTAGCCCCAAATCACCAAGTCGCGCAGACGCGGGTAAAGCGTGCCGTAGGACAGCGCTCGCACCGTGCCGAGCACTCGGTGCACCTGCTTGCGGAGCTCGTATCCGTGCATGGGCGCGTCTTGCAAAAGCCCGAGGATCGCAAGCTCGAGCATGTCGGAACGACGACTCACGCATACCTCCTGGACTTGATCGGGAACACCAAACGTTACAACGGATCAATATATCGGTTCGATACATCGATCACGTCATTTCCGGGGTATGCAGGCAAACGCGTCACAATGGCGCGTTACATCCGTGCACCTTCAGGAGGACCCGTGGCTCGTCGATCGTCGGACGCAGCTCAGCGCACCAACGCTGAGTCGGCATCCCGGGGCCGACCCCGAGCGACCCGCCGACGCGGGGTCTCGACAAAGAAGCGACCCGTGTGGAAACGGATCATGTTGGTGCTCATCGGGCTCGGGCTTGCCGCAGTGATCGCGGGGTGTGCTGTCTTTGCTGTCGCTTACGCACGGACCGACATCCCCAATGCCAACGAATTCGCGGAGTCGCAGAGCTCGATCATCTACTACGCCGACGGCGAAACTGAGTTGGCCCGCTTCACCGGAGGGACCAACCGCGAGTCGGTGCCGTTGGCCGACGTGCCGGATCACGTGCAGAAGGCCATGTTGTCGGCTGAGGACCGCAGCTTCTACGAAAACGACGGTATCTCCGTCACTGGCACCGCGCGGGCGGCCTGGACCAACCTGACGTCGGGCTCGACTCAGGGAGGATCGACCATCACCCAGCAGTACGTGAAGAACTACTACCTGACCAGCGAGCAGTCCTACGAGCGCAAGTTCAAAGAGCTGATGATCTCGGTCAAGATCGACCGCGAGTTGTCCAAGGACGACATCCTGGAGAACTACCTCAACACCATCTACTACGGGCGCGGCGCCTACGGCACCCAGACCGCCTCGCAGGCGTACTTCGGTAAAGACGTCTCAGACCTCGACGTCTCCGAGGGGGTCTTCCTTGCGGCGGTCACCAACGCACCGTCGCTGTTCGACCCCAACTACGCCGAGGGCAACCAAGAGCGCGCCGAGGAGCGCTTTGCCTACGTTTTGGACGGGATGGTCGCCCAGGGGTGGTTGTCGGAAGCCGACGCCGATGCCGCCGAATTCCCCGAGATCCTTGAGCCCCAGACACCCGATGACCTCGCCGGGACCACGGGGTATCTCGTGGACACCGTGCGCAAGGAACTCGTCGACCAACTCGATGTCACCGCAGACGACATCGACCGCGGCGGACTGCGGATCACCAGCACCATCATCGCGAAGCACCAAGATGCGGCCGAAGAAGCCGTGAAGACCAAAATGCCCGACAGTGCGGAAGAGGACCGACTCAAGGTCGGCCTGGTCTCCATCACCCCTGGCACCGGTGAGATCACCGCGATGTACGGCGGCCCCGACTATCAGGAAAACCAGTTCAACGTCACCACAGATGCAGTGCAACAAGCTGGCTCTTTGTTCAAGGTGTTCACGCTCATCGCGGCCCTCCAAGCAGATGTGAGCACCTACCGGACCTATCAGGGCTTCAGCCCTCAGACGTTCGACAATCCTGGCTCCGACCCCGTCCGCGTGCAGAACTTCCGCAACGAGCAGTTCGGCCGCATCGACTTGCGCACTGCCACAGCGAACTCGGTCAACACCGTGTACTGGCAACTCAACGAAGACATCGGCCCAGACAACACTGCTCGGGTCGCCCGTGAGCTCGGCATACCCGAGGACACCAGAGACCTGAACGACTTCCCTTCGAACGTGTTGGGGGCTGCCTCGCCCAAGCAAGTGGAAATGACCAACGCTTATGCGGCAATCGCCGCCGAAGGTGAACTGGCCGATGCCCACATCGTTGCCTCGTTCGATAGCACCAATGGCACCTATGACTACACCGCCGACTCGGAGACCAAAGAGGCGATTGACCCCGATATTGCCGCCGACGTCATCGACGCCATGAAGAGGGTCATTACCGAAGGCTCCGGCACCGGTGCCGGTGAACTGGGTCGTCCCGCAGCGGGCAAGTCGGGGACGAGCGAGAACAACAGGTCGGCTTGGTTCGACGGGTTCACTCCCCAACTCGCTGCCTCAGTGCTGATGTATCGCGGCGACGGCACCGAGGAGATGCAGGATGTGGGGGGCGTGGATCAAATCACCGGTGGATCTTTCCCGGTTGAGATCTGGGGCGAATTCATGCGCTTGGCCCAAGACGGTGACGAGGTCATCGACTTCCCGCCGCGCGCCGGCGTCAACGACGACATCCGCCGTCAGGCACCCGCCACTCCCACACCGGCCACCCCAGCACCCGTCGAGCCGGCCCCCGTGGAGGAGACCACCCCGGAGCCGACCGAGACGGATGAGCCTACGGAGACCGAAACGGACGAGCCAACCGAGGAAGAGACGCCTACGGAGACCGAAAGGGACGAGCCGACCGAGCCCGACGAGCCGACCGAGCCCGAAACGCCAGCGGAGACCGACCCTGAGCCAGCCCCCGAGCCCGAGCCAGCCCCCGAGCCCACCGAGCCCGAAACGCCAGCGGAGACCGACCCTGAGCCAGCCCCCGAGCCCGAGCCAGCCCCCGAGCCCACCGAGCCCGAAACGCCAGCCGAGAC
>JAABUN010001302.1_pt1 | contig 56506 bp, 61 predicted proteins | sample 5559311 | NCBI WGS metagenome assembly JAABUN01 (sample SAMN10711877, study PRJNA513370) | rock metagenome | isolation source: Antarctica rocks | place: Antarctica: Victoria Land, Siegfried Peak sud
GCGCAAACGGGTTTTTGCATGTCGGTCTCGGCACCCGAGCTGGTCAAAATCCCCCGCGCCTTGCTGGAGCACATGACCGACGCGCTCTGCTACGCCGCCTGAGCTGGCCCGAACGGCCAAAGTCGAGGTTAGGTTTCGTTTAGGTTCGGGGCGTATGCTGCCAATGGCAACCGTGCCGATAGCCGCATGCGGGGAGCCAGGCGCGAGCGCCTGGCGCCGCACCCGAGAGGAAAACCACCATGATCCGCTGGCAGACGTTCGCGCTGTGTCTCGCCGCCGTCGCGCTCGTCGCGTGCGGCGGGACAGCGGTCGCCCCGCCGAGGTCGATCGCCGAGTCGCCCACCGACACGACGCGGGCCGCTGCTGCGACGACGGGCACCGGCGTCCCCGCGCGCACCGTGCAGGCCATCACCCCGACCACTACTGTGCCGACGCGCGCTCCCGGCACCACGACCGGCGCAGTGCCATCGCGGGCCGCTCCCATCACGGCGACCGTCGCCGCGCGACCGAGCACGATCCCGATCACCGCGACCGCCGCGCCCCGGTCGAGTGCGCCATCGCCCGCGCCGACGAGCGGCGGTGGCGGCGTCACCCCACCCGCCGGTCCGACCGCCGTGCCGCAACCGAATGGCACGATCCCGGCTGGCTGGCTGGTCTATCGCGGGCCGGCCTATTTCCCGTTCGCCATCGCCTATCCGCCCGATTGGACGTTGGACGACTCCTTGCTGCCGGAACAGCGCGTGATCTTTCTCGAGGGCCCGGACGCGGGTACCTACAATGAGGAGATCTACATCGAGCTCGGGGATACGGCGACGGGTGCCAACATCGATGTGCAGCGCGACGACTTCTTCTACGAGCGCACCGACTTCTGCATCGCCCGCGGGATCGAATATACGAACCGACGCACGATCAGCGGGGAGACCTTCGCTGTCCTCGGCGGGACCTGCGAGGCCGGGAATGCCCTCTCCTTCATGCTGGCCGCCCTGGGGCTCAAGGGGGGCGACGAGTGGCGCATCCTGATGCGGACCCCCTACGATCGCAAGGACCAACACGTGCGCGAGATCTTCGATCCGATGCTGGCGAGCCTGAACATCTACGCGCTGGCACCGCGCGAGCCCTAATCGTCGCGGCGATCGCGCCAGGCGACGAGGCGTTCGACCGCGCCGAAATCCCAGGGGTAGCCGAGGCGCAGGATCAGGTGCTGCGCGCCCGCGTCGCGCAGCGCGTCGAACTGCTCCGGTGTGGCCGGGGGATCGACCCGCGCGACCCGCTCGATCGTCGCCGGGTCGCGCCCGATCTCGCGGCAGCGCTCGTCGAGGATCGCATTCTTGCGCGCGAATGCCGCCGGGGTCTCGTCCGCGCCGTTCCAGAGCTGGGCGTAGCGGGCCGTCAGGCGCAGCGTCACCTGCTCGCCGCCGCCACCAATCAGGATCGGGAGCGGGTCGCGCAGCGGGGGTGGTGCATCGATCGCCCAGCGCTCGCGGATGGTCTGCAAACCTTCGCGCAACAGGCGCAGGCGCTCCCCGGCGGTCCCGAACTCGTAGCCGTATTCGCGATAGTCGCGCTCCGTCCAGCCCGCGCCGAGGCCGAGGATCAGCCGCCCGCCGGACATGTGATCGACCGTTTTCGCCATCTGCGAGAGGAGCGCTGGATTGCGATAGCCGATGCAACTGACGAGCGGCCCGAACTCGACCCGCTCCGTCGCCTCCGCCATCCCGGCCAGCAGGCTCCAACACTCGAAGTGTGCGCCGTCGGGATCGCCGGATAGGGGGAAGAAATGATCCCAGGCCCAGAGCGTGTCGATGCCGCGCGCCTCGACCTGTCGCCAACCCGCGCACAACGCGGCGTAGGTGGTGTGCTGCGGCCAGAGGGTCACCCCGACCCGGATGCGCGTCGCCGTCACAGTCTAACTCCTGCTCACTCGCGCCAGCGGCGGCCTTCGCTGCGTCGTAACCCGCAGCAGTATACCGTTGCCCTGCGGACCACGGACCACGGACCACGGACTCCTCGCTGCCGACTGCCGATCACCGACTGCCAACTGGGTCAGTCAGTCCGTCAACACCAGCCATTTGCGACCATCGATCAGCTCCCGCGCCGCGTCGAGGTGGCCGGCGTGGCAGGCGGTCTCGGTCATGACGTGCAAGACGATCTCCCGCGCCGTGTGGAGTCGCCAATCACCGAAGAGCCCGACCGGCCACCAGGTCGGCGCGGCGTCCGGCGGCGTGGCGGCAATGATGGCGTTCGCGCGGTCGCTCTCCCGCCGGTACAGGTCGAACACCGCCTTGACCGGTACATCAGCACCGACCTGCCAGGCATCCTCGGAGGCCACGGCCAGTTCGTCGATGACGGCCCGCTCCCCGGCGATGATACCGCCGAACCAGAAGCGTTCGACATCCAGGGCGAGGTGCTGGATCAGTCCCAGGCAGGACCACCCGGACGGCAGGATCGGCCTCCGTAGCGCCTCGTCGTCGAGCCCTTCCAGGATACCGAGCACATGCTCGCGCTGGGCGTTCAGGTAAGCGAGCAGCGCCTTATTCTCCGTATCCGGCATCGCTTGCGCCATCGTCTCTCCTGTCATGGACGGGTGGAGCCGGTGAACCGTCCCATTCGTCGGCTACTGCGCGATCTCCCAGATGTGGCCGCCGGGATCGTGAAAGCTGGCGGTGCGGATGCCCCAGGGTCGATCGATCGGGCCGTTCAGCAGCACCACGCCGCGCGCGGCCAGTTCCGCGCACAGCGCATCGACGTCAGCCACCGTGATGGTGAGTTGCAGGCGGGAGCCGGCCTCCGGGGGGGCCACCGTCGCCGGTTCGATCAGTTCCGGTGCCGCCGTGGACTGTAGCAGGTTGATGAGCGTGTTCCCGAAGTTGAACACGACCGAGTTCTCGTCCTCGAAGAGGATCGGCAGGCCGAAGACATCCAGATAGAACTGTTTCGTGCTCGCCAGCTCCTCGACGAACAGCGTGATCGCACTGATGCCCCCCGGCCATCCACCCACAGCCCCACCTCCCAGACTGACCATCACGAACGCACGAACGATCGCCTTCTATCCATACGGTGTCCCGATACGTGCGCGTCGACTTCTCTCACGACTCACGACCGACGACTCACGACCGACGACTCACGACTATCGTGCCGTCGCCGTGCGGTAGCGCGCGATGGCGAGCGGGATGAAGATCGCCAGGATGATCAGCGAGTAGCCCGCCGAGGCCACGACCGGGTGGTGCAGCGGCCAGGCATCCCCGGTGTAGGCCGCGCCCGGATTGCCGAACAATTGGCGGCAGGCCGCGACGGTGGCGCTGAGCGGGTTCCATTCGGCCAGGGTGCGGAGGAAAGGGGGCATCCCCTCGGTCGGGACGAAGGTATTGGCGATGAAGGTGACCGGGAAGAGGACGACGAAGCCGAGGGTCTGGGCCGTCTCCGGCGTGCGGACGATCAGGCCGATGAAGGTGCCGAGCCAGGTCATCGCGAAGCCGAAGAGGAGGAGGATGCCGAAGCCGGCCAGGGTGCTGAGGAGGCCGTTGTGCGCGCGCCAGCCGACGACCAGCCCGCAGGCGGACATCACCAGCAACCCGAGCACGCTCTGCGTCAGGTCCGCGACGGTGCGCCCCGTCAGCACCGCCGAGCGCGCCATCGGCAGGGAGCGGAAGCGATCGATCAGCCCCTTCGCCATGTCGTCCGCCACGCCGACCGCCGTGGTGATCGCCAGGAAGGTGATGCTCTGGGCGAAGATGCCCGGTAGCAGGTACTCGCGGTAGCTGCCGCCGCCCGGCACGCCGATCGCGCTGCCGAAGACGTATGAGAAGAGCAGCACGAAGATGACCGGTTGCAGGGTCACGTCCAGCAGCCGCTCCGGGACGTGCCGGATATGGGAGAGGTTGCGCCGCGTGATCGTCAGCCCGTCGGCGAGCGCCCAACGCGCCCGCGCGAACGGTCCCTGCGGCGGGGCGGGGATCGGCATCGTGCGCAGCGTCGCATCGCCGCGAATCGGGAGGGTACTCATCGTCGTGCCTCCATCGTCGTCGCCTGTTCCACGCCTTCCGGCGTTGTCGCGCCCTGCCCGGTGAGGGTCAAAAAGACCTCATCGAGGGTGGGGCGGCGTAGCGCGAGATCGTCCACCGCGATCCCGACCAGATCGAGCTCGCGCACCGCCTCGACGAGCGCCGACGCCCCGCCGCGCACCGGCACGGTCACGCGGCGCGCGTCCTCATCGATGCGGGGTGGCGCGCTGCCGATCCGCCCGAGCGCCGCTGCGGCACCGGCGAGTTCCGCCGCCTCGCGGACGACGATGTCGATCTGCTCGCCCCCGATCTGCGCCTTCAGTTCGTCGGCGGTGCCGGACGCGATGACCTGGCCGGTGTCGATCACCACGATCCGGTCGGCGAGTTGGTCGGCTTCTTCGAGGTATTGGGTGGTGAGGAGGACCGTCGTGCCGCCCGCGACGAGTTCCTTGATGATCGCCCACATGCCGAGGCGGCTGCGCGGGTCGAGGCCGGTCGTCGGCTCGTCGAGGAAGAGGATCGGCGGGGAGGCGACAAGGCTCGCCGCGAGATCGAGGCGACGGCGCATCCCGCCCGAATAGCCCTTGGCGATCCGACCCGCCGCCTCGGTGAGGTCGAAGCGTGCGAGGAGCTCATCGGCGCGGCGGCGGGCGTCGCGCGCGGAGAGGTGGTAGAGCCGCCCGACCATCTCCAGGTTGCCCCGCCCGGTCAGCAATTCGTCCACCGCCGCCTGCTGCCCGGCGAGGCCGATCCGGTAGCGGACCTGCTCGGCATCGCGGACCACGTCGTACCCAGCCACGCGCGCCTGCCCGCCATCCGGCTTGAGCAGGGTGGTGAGGATGCGGACGGTGGTCGTCTTGCCCGCGCCGTTCGGGCCGAGCAGGCCGAGGATCGTCCCGCGCTCGACGTTGAGATCGACGCCGCGTAGCGCCTCCGTCTGCCCGTAGCGTTTCCGCAAGCCCTCCGCTTGCACGGCATAGTCGTGTCGGCCCATCGGTGTACTCCTTCTGGGTGCGGTTGAAGCGGGCGGAAGGTGCCGCCCGGTCGCATCAAGTGTACGAGACGGGGGAGGGCGCCGCCCCGGTCGATCGGACAGGGCGGCGCGGACAGGCGATACGAACCGGTCGTTGCGGGTGCCCTGCCACATCGTCTGGTCGCCGCATGGTCTCCACGAGCGCACGCGGTTCGCGCGCATCAGCCCTGGCCCGCCCGCTCGTCCTTGGCGGCGCGTTCGTAGGTGAGCGCGACGACGCCGGAACTGAATCCCTTCGTCTCGACCAGTTCGAGGGTGGTGGGGTGGTCGGCGGCGAAGAGCCGTCGTCCCTGACCGATGACCACCGGGAAGATCATCAGCCGGTAGGCGTCGATGAGGTCGTGCTGCCGCAGGGCCTGGATCAGTGTGCCGCTACCAAGGACCAGGATATCCTTGCCTGGCAGCTGCTTCAGCGCGCGAATTTCCTCCGCAAGATCGCCCTCGATGACGCTGGCATTCCAGGTGGCGGTGTCCAGTGTCGTGGACGCCACATATTTGGGATAGGTGTTCATCATCGCGCCGAACTCGCCCGTCTGGTCGGCCATCTGCGGCCACGCCTCGGCGAAGCCCTCGTAGATCACGCGCCCCAGGAGCAGCGCGTCGGCGTTCCGAAGCTCGGCGAACTTAAACGCCATCTGCTCGGTATGCTCGAAGGTATGGTACGGGATGGACCATTCCGGGTGCTCGAAGACGCCATCCAGCGTCACAAACTCCGAGACGACCACGTTACGCATCGCGCCATTCCTCGCTGTGGGTGTTCCAAAAGCGCGATCGCTCGGCTGGTGTGGCGCTCGCGCCGACGTCTGGGCGGCGTCGGCCCTACTCAGACGCCAGGAAGAATTCGTTGCCATCGGGGTCGGAGAACCACGTCGCCCTGGCTCCCCACGGCATCGTCTCGACCGGACCCTTGAAGGGGACGCCGCGCGCGGTCAGGGTCGCGTAGGTGGCGTCGATGTCGGGGGCGATCAGGGCGATGCCGGTGGTGCCGCCCGGCTCGCGCGGCGTGCGCTCGTTGCCGTACCAGCTCGGGAGCGCGAGCACGATCTGCGTCACACCACCCGGCGGCACGACCGTCAGCCAGCGCGTATCCGGCCCCATCGGATTGTCCATCGCCTTTTCCCAACCGAGGGTGTTGACGTAGAAAGCGAGCGCGGCATCCTGATCGGCGACGATGATCGAGGTCGAGTGGACGTGCGAGATCATGCTTCCCTCCATGCGTTCTACGCCAGCCCCGGTGGGCGTTGGCACGGCCATTCCACCGCACTGAAAGCATAGGACAAGTGTTCTATTCATACTTCTTCGATCTTGCTCGATCGCGCGCCGGATCCGTCAGCGACGGAGCTGCGGGCAGAACGCGAGCAGGAGGGCGGGGAGGGCGACCAGGACCGGCGGATCGGTCGGCAGCGGCGGGCGGAGGGCGATCTCCCCCGCGACGGCCAGGTGACCGTCGCGCACGGTGAGCAGTCCCGGCGCGCGACCGACGCGCAGGGCCGCGCCGGGGACGAGGGCCGCCGCAGCATCGCGAGGGTGCGGCACGGCGGCGGCGAGCAGATGATAGCGCCCGGCGGGAGGCGCGGCGAGTCGGAAAGGGCCGGCTGCGGTCAGCGCGGTGCCGACGACCGGTCGCCCCTGCGGGATCGCATCTGGGAAGAGCCCGACGAAGGTCAGCGTGTCGCCTCCATCGGGCATCGCCGCGAGCCGTCCGACGACGCCTGATGGGGCGTCCAGCAGGGCGGGCGGGGCGGTCAGTATCTCGGCGGGCAGGCGCGCGAGCGCTTCGCCGAGGAGCTCCGGGAGCCCCCGTACCCGGCTTGGCGACAGGCCCACGAGCTGCGTGAAGCGGGTCGTGAAGGTACCGATGCTGTCATAGCCGACCGCGAAACAGATCTCGGTGACGGAGAGATCAGTCGTCAGCAGCAACGCCTTGGCCCGCTCCAGGCGGAGCGCCGCCAGGAACCGACCGGGCGGGATGCCGGTGGCCTGCCGGAAGGTGCGCGCGAAGTGGAAGGGGCTGAGCCCGGCGACCTCGGCCAGGGTTGCCAGGGGGAGCGGGCGATCGAGCGGCCCGCGCATCGTCGCCAGCGCGCGCTCGACCGCCGTGGGGGCCGCGCCGGGTTGGGCGACGGTGGGCGGATTCGCCGTCGCGCCACCGCCGGGAATCGCGCCGCCGCGCCCCTGCCGGGTGTCGGTGAGTCGCTGCATCGCTGCCCTGCCCCCCGGTTTTCCGCTCGTGCGTCGCCGCGTGGCGTGGCGGTCATTGTAGTACAACCGTTCTGGTTGTGCCGCGCCTCCCCCGTCGGCGGCGTCGCGCGAACGTTGCCGCTCGCGCGACGCCACCACACGCTGGCGATTATCGCGCCGTCGCCGGGGCGACGATCAGGCGCGGCTCGCACCGTCCGTGGTGTCGCCGGGGTTGGCGGGGGCGTCCTCGGCGAGGACGCGGTAGAGGGCGCGGCGGGTGTTCTTGAGCAGCGTCGCCGCCTCGGCGATTTGCGCGGGCTTGCCGGTGCGGACGACCTGCATCGCGGCCATCGCGACCTCCTGGATCAGCCCACCGATCTCCACCACCCCTTCGCCGAAGCCGCCGCGCAGCGCCTCCCACGGGGCGTTGACCTCATCGGGGTGCGCGGCGATGTAGGCGCGGCCCGCCTCGGTGAGGGCGAAGGAGCGCTTGCCGTCGCGCTCCTCCGCCGCGATCAGCCCCTCGTCCTCCAGTTGTTGCAGGGCGGGGTAGACCGCGCCGGAGCTGGGTCGCCACGCGCCGCCGCTGCGCTGGCCGAGTTCCTGGATGATCTGATAGCCGTTGCGCGGCTCCTCCGCCAGCAGCGCCAGGATCCCGGCGCGGACATCGCCGCGCTTGGCGCGCGGGCCGCCGCCGCCGAACGGGCCGCCCGGCCCGCCGAACGGGAAGCCGCCGAAGGGGCCGCGACCACCGAAGGGGCCTTGCCCGCCACCGAAAGGGCCACGCCCCTCGCCGAAGCGCCCGCCGCCGAAACGTCCGTGTCCGTGGTCGCCCCCGGCCATCGCCATGCCGGCGATGCCGAGCGCCATCAGCGGCAGTGCCGCCGCGCCGATGTGCGGGCCGTGTCCGCCATGCAGGCGAGCGTTCCTGGCTCGCGCCAGCCCGGCGATGCCGAGCGCCGCCAGCGGCAGCGCCATCCTGCCGCCGTGCGGCCCGCGCCGTTCGTCTTGTCCGAAATCGCGCCCGAAGCCGCGCCCGGCCTGTTCGTTCCCCATGATTCGTCTCCTCCTGCTGGTGTTCAGCACCGATCCATACTGTCATCGAGCAGTCTCGATACTATAAAGATATATCTATATAGTATTTTTGTCAAGTCCTTGAAAAGAGTCGTGGATCGTGGGTCGTGAGTCGTGCGAGAGGACAAATCGCCGCAGAGACACAGAGAACAACGAGAGATAGGGGACGAGGGACGGAACAGGAGGCGCAGAGGCACGGAGGGAGAATGAAAGAGAGAAGGAGCGGGGGTGCTCCAGTCTGCGGGGGCAGACTTCGTGGCGAAGCCTTCAGTCAGGGGACGGCCCTCACCCCGGCGAGCATGCGCTCGCCACCCCTCTCTCACTTTGGGAGAGGGGATCGCTGAGTGGGGCAGTGCTGTTATGGGCGATAATCCCGGTCCCCGCGGGGGGACTTCGCCGGTGCCCCTTATGGCTCCCCGCAGCCGGGGGCAGCGTGCCCTTCATGGGTGCTTTAGCCCCCGGAACCACATATGCGGCTGCTCTGCGAGCACTCGCCCCTCGGCTCGTTTGCACGGACTCTTCACCCTGCTGCATAAAGGACAACCGCCCGCCGGAGGGGAGGGGCGTCACTGGCACTTATGATTGCGGGGTAGCTCGTAGCGGGCTGGCACAATGATGGGTAGCACCGTTGCCTCACTCACGACTCACGACTCATAACTTCCCCTCGTCTCCAGCCGCAACGCCGCGAGCAACGCCAGCGCCAGCAGCGGCACGCTGAGGCCGAGCGCCGCCGCGATCGTATATGCCTCCGGCCAGCCGAGGACCGCGCCCGCGCCGATAATCGCGCCGCCCGCGCCGATGGCGACCGCCGGGGTGAAGGCGTCGGCCAGGAGGATCGCGGCGGAGACGCCCCCCGCCTCGCCGACCCCCGCGCGCGCGAAGGCGAACGCGCCGACCGCAGGGTGAGCGAGCCCCATCCCCATCCCGGCCAGGAAGTGGGCCGCGAGCCCGACCGCCAGCGCGCCGCCCCCGAGCCAGGGGACGGTCGCCATGCCGAGCGCGCCGAGCAGCAGCATCGTCACCCCAAGGCGAATGCGCCCCGCGCGCCCGCGCCCGCCATCGCGCGCATCGAGCCGTGCCTGGAGCCAGGCGCAGGCGGTCCAGACGAGCGAGCCGCTGGCGATCACGAGGCCCGCCGCGCTGGCCGCCGCGCCGTGGAGCGCCGTCAGCGCCAGGACGAGGTAGGTGTCGGCGGCGAAGTAGGCGGCGACGAAGAGGCCGCGTGCGGCGATGGCGGCGGGGAGGCCGCGCCGCGCCAGGAGGGTGCCGGACGGCGCGAGGCGTCGCAGCGGCGGGAGCGCCAGCGCCAGCCCGCCGAGCGCGAGGAGGACGCCGAGGAGGCCGGGGAGTCGCCCCAGTCCGGCCAGGAGGATGCCGGTGCCGATCGCCAGGCCCAGCGCCAGCGGTAGGCGATGCCCTGCCGCCCCTACTCCCTCGGCGGGCGTGCCGCGATAGGCGGGGAGGGTGAGGGCGCCGGAGATCGCCAGGATCGGCAGCAGGGTCCAGAAGACTGCGCGCCAGCTGAATTGTTCGGCCAGCAGGGCGGCCAGGAACGGGCCGATCATCGAGGGGACGATGTAGGCGCTGGAGACGATCGCCAGCATGCTCGGGCGGAGGCGATCGTTGTAGCGGAGGGTGATGCTGGCGTAGGCGCAGTTGCCAAGGCCACCCGCGCCGAGCCCCTGCAAGGCCCGCGCGGCGATCAGGAGCGGCATCGTGGGGGCGAGTGCGGCGAGGAGGAGCCCTATGCCGAAGGTGAGGAGCGCCGCCGCCGCCGGGGCTGCGGGACCGCGCCGATCGACGACCTGCCCCGCGACGACGGTGCCGACGATCTGAGCCAGGAGGTAGGCGCTGAAGATCCAGCCGTAGAGGGGAAGGCCGCGCAGTTCGCCCGCGATGGCCGGGGCGATCGTGATGACCGCCAGTCCCTCGAAGGCGACCGCCGTGATCGAGAGGATGACCCCCGCCGTCAGGCCGCGGTGCTCGCGATCGAGTATATGTCCGCGTCCTGCGGCATCCGCCGTCATCCCCACCATCGCCGCAAGGGTAGCGGCGCTGGTGGCGGGCTGTCAATGCGCGGCGCACGGAACGGCGTGGGGCGCGTGCCAGGGGCCTTCCCTCCCCGGACACACGCCCCACGCCAATACTCGCCCAGGGTAGTATAGGCATGAATCCTGAGAGAATACTGAGAAAACGGTTGTTTTTCGGTGAAGATGGCGTCGTGTTCGGGCGGAACGAGCTGTGCAGCAGCCCGTATCAGCCGTGCCGCGCGCGGTAGAGATCGCGCAACAGGGCGATCTCGGCGCTGTGGTGCAGCAGTGCTTGATTGACCCGCCAGACGATGTCGATGAAGGGCTCGTCCGGGTCGCTGCCATCGGGGAAACTGCCACGTCCCACCATGTCGAGCGTGGCGTCGTCGGCGCTCGTCAACGCCGCGCGCCACCCGGCGGCGGTGCCGCTATGGCGATAGTCGGCCCTGGTCAGGCTATGCGCGCCGATCGTGTACTCGGCGCGGCGGGCGATCGATTCGCTGAGGTGGCCGAGCCGCCAGGCAAGCGTGGTGAACGGCGGCGGTTCCGGGGCGGGGGGAGGCGTGGTCGCGCCCGGACCCGGCCCCGCCGCGCGCGGGCGGATCGACCAGCACCCCGGCACCGGTTCCCGGCGATATTCCTCGTCGGTCAGCCCCACGATCGGGATGCGTACGCCGTTGCCGCTGTCCACATCCGGGCCGACCAGACGATCGGCGAGGCGCTCGCGCGCGAAATCGAACTGTGCCAGCAGCGGGGCGAGGCGTGGCGGTGTCGCCATCGGGCGTCCCTCTGTGGGCTGGGCATTAACCCTCGGGAGACGGTGCCACCCTGCCGCCGCGCCCGTTCGCAAGTATAGACCTGCGGCGGCGAGCATCGGCTCCGCTCCGTGGCACGCTCACGCGGGTGAGCGGGGTGCGCGGTTGGGAATATCGGTACTGCGATCCACGCCCCTCGTGCGGCGTACGGGCGATACGATGGCGCGACACCGACCCTTCCACACTGTACATTATCCCCCGATACATCTTATTTTCGAGATACCCTTCTGCTATGCATGTATCCAAAGATACCAATAATGGGATAGCCCACCGGAGCGCGAGGAGCGGGACATGGAGACGGAAGACAACCGATCGCGCGATGCTTCTCCGCGAACCGCCGACCCGTCGTCTCCCCGACGCTGCCCGCCGTTGCTCGCCGCTACCGGGCGATCTTCGCGCAGGTCGCCGAGGGGATCTTCCTCTTCGAGGCCGAGAGCAAGCGCATCGTCGAGGCCAACCCCGCCTTCCTGCGCCTCCTCGGCTACGCCGCCGCCGACCTGGCGGCGCTGACCCTCTACGACCTGATCGCCCACGATCGCGCGAGCGTCGACGCCAACACCGCGCGGCTGATCCGGGAGGGGCGTAACCTGATCGGCGAGCGCGACTACCGGCGCAAGGATGGCACGGTCGTGCCGGTCGAGGTCAGTGCGACGGCCCTGACCGAGGCGTGCGGCGCGGTCCTCTGCGTGGTGGTCCGCGACCTGACCGCGCGCCGGGAGGCCGAGGCGCAACGCGCGGCGGATGAGGCGCGCGTGCGCGAGGCCGACCGACGCCTGCGCGAAGCCGTGGACCACGCGCCGCTGCTCCTCTTCACCCTCGACCGGGGCGGGGTCGTCACCTTCGTGCGCGGGCAAGGGCTGGCGACGTTGGGGCTGACCGCGCCGCAAGTCGTGGGGCACTCGGTCTTCGTTGAGGGACGGCGGTTCCCCGGCGTGCTGGATAATGTGCGCCGCGCTCTCGCGGGTGAAGAATTCGCTGTCGCCGTCATGCTCGATCGGCACGTCTTCTCGGTCCACTATACTCCCCTCCGCGATGAGGGCGGCGCGGTGACGGGGGTGATCGGCGTGGCGGCGAACAGCACGCGGCGGGTGCGCGCGGAGGCGGCGGTGCAGCGCTACGCGGCGGGGCTGACCTCGCACGAGCAGGCGGCGCTGGCCCTCTTCGCCAGCGACCTGACCCTGCACCAGATCGCTGAACGACTCCACATCAAATACGAGACGGTGCGGACGCATCTGCGTCACATCGCCGTCAAGCTCGGCCTCGATACGGCGGCGCGCGCGGCGATCGTCGCCGCCGCACGGGAACGAGGTCTGCTCGATGAGGGCTACCCCGCACTCTGACCGTCGCGCCTCCCGCGCTACAACGCCGGGCCGATCGCCGGGGGTGGGTACGGTTTGTGCCCGGTCCTGGGGATGGTTTCCCCCCACTCCTGGGCGGTATCGTGATAGTAAAGATGCATCCTTGCTACGGCTACACGGCGATAGTGACAAGGAGGTGCAGTTACTGATGGCAATACCTCTGCCGTGCATCGAGATATGCCGTGGAGGGGGCTTGGTAGGCAAAGCTCGCCGAAGGATCACCTCGCGACGGCAATCTTTTCCGCAGTCGCTATACGAAAGGAGCGATATATGCGCCTCTGGTATCGCACCAGCCGCAGGGATCGCTGGCTCGGCCTCTTGCTCGTAGTCAGTATACTCCTCGCCACCGTGACGATCCTTGCTCAGCGTGATACGACCGCGATCAACGCGCAATCGGCGACAGCCACGATAGTCTATCTGCCCGATCCCGCCGCTCCGGCCCTCGATCTCGCGGTGGCGCAGCAGCGCGGCCTTCGAGTTGTCAGTAGCCCGACTGAGTTATTGAAAGTCGCGGCGAGCACGAATGCCGGGGCCATCCTGCTCGACCGCGCGATGTTCGACGCCCTTCCGGTCGGCTGGCTCGCCGGCCAGGTACGGCAGGGGCGTATCGTGGCCGGGTTCAACGTTCCAGCAGATCGCTTCACCCAGCTTCCGGGTCTTGACCGGAACCTCAACACCGCGAACATGCTGCTCGATTGGCAGGGCGTGCCCTTCTACTCCTGGGCTTATCAACTCGAGATCGGCGGGGGGATCAAGAACTCGGGGCTGCATTCGGATGCGATCTACAGCACCGGAACTTTCCTTGACGGCCTGGGGAGCACGATCGATGGCATCGCCATCGCGCGGGCGCGGGCGACGGGGACGGAGCCTGCCCAGCCCACACAGTCCCGCCCGAAGCGATAGTCGCGTAGTCTGACGTCACGAAGGGGGCAGTACGATGGTGACAACCCTGCGTTCCCTACCTCAACGCGGTGCGCTCGCCCTGATTCTGGCGCTGGCACTGAGTTCTGTGATCGCGCTCTCTGCGCTGGCCGAGGATATCTACCCCTACGGCTCCGCCAATTCGCACATGTACACGCACGCCGCCGACTGGATCAATAGCGCCGGAGCCTACGAGTGGCGGGCCGACGCGTACACCTTCGACAACTACACCGATGACAGCGCGCGGATTACGCTCCAGGGTTGGAATAACGGCATCAGGTGGCATGCCACCGGTAACAATGTCTGTTATCTCAATGGTGGCGGGGACTGCTATATCCCGCCTACCCCATATGATGCTGGGCCGGCGGGCAGACTCTCGGGGAGCGGCTCCACGGACCGCTATGCCACAACCGAACATTTCCTGTTCTGGGCGAGTGGCTCGGAGACCTTTTATACCAGCGCGGATGGGAGGCATTCCTCCTATGCCTGTTTCGCACGCTCTGGCAGTTGCCCGTAATCTACGACGCTATCCATAACCTGTAAGCGCAGGGGAGGGGTAATTCTCTGCCCCGCTCTTCGGTTATCCCGTTCTGAACTGCATGTGCGCGATCGGCCCCTGCCACCGCTGCCGATCGCGCGCTATCCTCCGATATGATAGATACAATCGACGATGGAAGAGTATGCGTATGATCCGTGATGGGGGCACCGATAGAGAAACATTTGCGCTATCTCGCCGCAGCGTGCTCGTTTGCTGCGGCATTCAGCTTGTCCGGGACGATGATCTTCAAGGGCGCGGCGTTGCCGCTGTGGTTCGTCGGTTTCGCCTTCGCTGTCGCCGCCGTGCTCCTCGCTGCCGGCGCGCAGGCCGCGCGACCCGGCACCCGCAACGCCTGGCTACTCGGGGCGCTGGGTGTCATCGCGCTCGGCGGGATCATCGGCTTCGTGGCGGGCGCGCTGCTACGCGGGGTATAGGGAGTGACGATACCAGACGGCGAGGCGGGCCGTCACGAGCGGCAGGCGCGCTCGCGGCGCGCTGATGGTGGCTGGGAGGGGGTTGAGGTGGGTAGCGCCCCGGCGGCTACTGGTCGACCACCGAGCCGTCCTCGTGCAGGCGCGTGACGACCGCGCGCGGCTGGTACGGGAAGCGCGCGGCGGCGTCCGGCGTGAGGGCGAGGCCGATCCCCGGCTCCGTCGGGATGCGGAGGTAACCCCCCTCGCGTTGGAGTAATGGCGTCACCATCTCGCTCTTCGGCGGCACATCCTCGCCGAGCGGGTACTCTTGCAGGGCGAAGTTGGGGATGCACGCGGCGAGTTGGAGGCAGGCCGCCGTGCTGACCGGGCCGAGCGGGTTGTGCGGCACCACGCCCACGCCGTGCGCCTCCGCCAGCGCCGCGATCTTCTTCGCGCCGGTGATCCCGCCGCACAGGCAGACATCCGGGCGGACGTACTGCACCGCGCCGCGCGCCAGCAGCATCGCGAATTCCTGCGGCGTGTGCAGGCGCTCGCCGGTGGCGATCGGGATGTCGATGTGCGCCGCGATCAGCGCCATCGAGTCGAAGTTGTCCGGGATCGTCGGGTCCTCATAGAAGTAGGGGTGGTAGGGCGCGATGCCGCGCGCCAGGACGATCGCCTCGGCGGGGGTGAGTTGGCGGTGGATCTCGACGCAGAGGTCCACCGCGTCGCCGACCGCCTCGCGGTACTGCCGCACTGTCTCGATCGCGTCGCCGATCTTCGCCGCGTGGGTCTTGAAGTACGGCTGATCGCGCGGGTCGTCGGTGAACGGGGTGAGGTGGCCGACGGCGGTGAAGCCCTGCGCTTTCGCGTCGATGCAGCCGTGCACCAACGCCTCGCGGGTGCCGCCGAAGACGTGGTAATAGACGCGGGCCTTGTCGCGCGTGGGGCCGCCGAGGAGTTGGTTGACGGGCACGCCGAAGTGCTTCCCCGCGATGTCCCAGAGGGCGATGTCGAGCGCGGAGAGCGCGCCCATGATCGCCGCGCCCCGGAAGTGGGTCCAGCGGTACAGATACTGCCAGTGGTGCTCGATCCGCAGCGGATCCTGGCCGATCAGGTAGCGCTTGAAGGTCTCGGTCGCCTGCGCGGACGCCTCCAGGAAGCCCCACGCGCCCGACTCGCCGAGCCCGACGATCCCCGCGTCGGTATGGACCTCCACGAAGAGATAGCGGTCCACGAATATCGTCTCGATCGCCGTGATCTTCATCGGCCCTCCCATTTTCAACGCCCCCAGCCGGCGGCGCGGTGCCACCGGCGCAGTATGCCACGGGGGGCGCCGAGCCGCGAATGGCCGGGGCGGCCCGGTGGCGCTCAGGCGATCCGGGTGCCGACCGCCGGATCGTGCGGGTCGAGGATCGGCAGATCGAGCGCGATCAATTCGGTGTGCTTCAGCCCCGCGCCGGTGTCGAAGACGACGACCCGCTCAGCGCCGCCGAGGAAGCCGCTCGCGGCCAGCTTGCGCGCCGCGACGAAGGTGGCCGCCGCTTCGGGCGAGGCGTAGAGCCCGTCGCTCGCGGCGACCTCGCGCGTCGCCGCCAGGATCTGGTCGTCGGTGACGGTGAGCGCGGTACCGCCGCTCTCGCGGATCGCGTCGAGGATCAGGTAGTCGCCGATCGCGACCGGCACGCGGATACCGGGCGCGAGGGTCTGCGCGTTCGCGAAGAGGGGGGCATGGCGCTCGCCGCGATTGAACGCCTCCACGATCGGCGCGCAGCCGACCGACTGGACGCAGATCATCTTCGGGCGTTTCGGGCCGATCAGCCCCATCGCCTCCATCTCCGCGAACGCCTTCCACATCCCCACGATCCCGGTGCCGCCGCCGGTTGGGTAGATGATCGCGTCGGGCAGGGTCCAGCCGAGTTGCTCGGCGATCTCGTAGCCCATCGTCTTCTTCCCCTCCGCCCGATAGGGCTCCTTGAGGGTGGAGACATCGAACCAGCCGCGCTCCGCACTGTTCTCGCGGACGATCTTGCCCGCGTCGTTGATCAGCCCGTCCACGAGGTAGACGTGCGCGCCGTAGGCGACGCATTCCGCCTGCATGATCGTCGGCGCGTCCTGGGGCATGAAGACGTAGGCGGGCAGTCCGGCGCGCGCGGCGTAGGCGGCCATCGCCGAGGCGGCGTTCCCCGCCGACGGCGCGGCGACCGCGCGCGCGCCGAGTTCCTTCGCGCGCGCGATCGCCACCGCCATCCCGCGCGCCTTGAATGAGCCGGTCGGGTTCCCCCCCTCGTCCTTCGCCAGCAGGCGAGGCAGCCCGATCGCCTCCCCGAAACGCGGCACCGGCAGGAGCGGCGTGCCCCCCTCGCCGAGGGTGAACACCAGCGCCGGGTCGCCGACCGGCAACACCTCGTGGTAGCGCCAGAGCGTGAAGGGGCGCTGCGCCAGCGCCTCCTTGGTCATCGTCGCACGCGCCGCCGCGAGGTCGTAGCGCGCGTACAGCACCTTGCCGCAGTTGGTGCAGACTGTTTGCAGGGCGTTCGCGTCGTGGTCCTTGCCACAGAATGTGCATTCGAGGTGCGTCAGGGTGCTGTACATCGCGTGCTCCCTTGCCGAATGACGAATCGGTGTTGGCGACCAGCATATCACCGCGCGAGGCCCGCTAGTCCCCCGGCGTAGTCGTCGGCACGGGGACGCTGCGCGTCTCGCGGACGAGGAGGGCGAGGACCAGCGCCGCCGCCGCGCCGACGCCGCTGAGGAGGAGCGCGGTGCTGATCAGGCCGAATGCGCCCGCCACCGCGCCGACGATCAGCGGCCCGCCCGAACTCCCGGCGTCGCCGATCAGTCGCCAGAAGCCGAGGAATTCCCCGACCGCGCCCGGTGGCGCGAGGTCGGCCCCGAGGGTCATCATCGTGCCGGAGCCAAGGCCGTTGCCGAAGCCGATGATCGCCGCGCCGATCAGCAGCGAGCGGAAGTCGAACGACGCCGCGACGACGATCATCCCGATCGCCATGATCGCGAACGAGGGCACAGCGGCGACCTTGCGCCCGAAGCGGTCCATCATCAGCCCGGCGGGGATGAACATCGCCACATCGAGGGCGGCGGCGATCGAGATGATCGAGCTGGTGGTGGCGATGTCAAGGCCGAACCCGATGCCGTAGAGGGGGATCAGCAACTGTCTCCCGGCACGGATCAGCTGCGCGAAGATCTGGGCGGTCCCGGCGGCGGAGAGGTCGCGCCGGTGGGTGCGGAGGAGTTGGCCGACGATCGCCCAGCGCACCTTGTGACCCCCTGCGGCGGTCTGCTCCGCGCGCCCGGTCTCGGGGACGAAGCGGAAGGCGAGCGCGGCGGTCAGCAGGGCGGTGATCCCGGCGAGGAGGAGCGAGGCTTGCAGCCCGAACGCCTGCCCGATGATCCCGCCGAAGAAGGGGGCGACCAGGGTGCCACCCCGGTTGATGCCGCCGAAGATCGAGAGGGAGCGCCCGCGCTGGGCCGGGGTGATCACGTCGGTGATGTAGGCGTGGCGCGACAGGCCCCAGAGTGCGGTGCCGATCCCGGCCAGCAGCCGCAGGATGATCAGCGCGGCGATCGACGGGAGGAAGGCGGCGATGATCGTGGTGATACCCACCAGCCCTGCCCCGGTCAGCATCGCCGGGCGTCGCCCGAAGCGCCCGAGCAACGCCCCGGCGGGCACGTCGGCGATGAGCGTCCCGATCCCCGCCGAGGCGACGATCAGCCCGATCAGCGCGCCCGGTGCGCCGAGCGACGAGGCGTAATAGGGGAGGGTCGGCACCAGCAGCCCCTGCCCGAAGGCCAGCAGCGCCGTCGGCACGTAGACCGGCAGCAGCAACGCCCCGCCCCGCCTGGTGGCGTCCCGTCCCTTGCTCATCCCTTGTCCCCCGGTTGTCATCGCGGCACCCCATCCCAGCGCGTAGGATACCAGAGTGGGGCAGATAACGAGTGACGAATGATGAATGACGAATGGGAGCGCAGGACGAGCACCGCAGAGACGCAGAGACGCAGAGACGCAGAGAACGAACGAGAAATTAGGGGGACGGAACAGGAGACACAGAGACACAGAGGATGACAGGAGAGAAAGGGCGCAAGGACGGGGGGCTATTGTGAGCAGGAGAGCGAAGCTTGGTATCATCCTAATCTACGGGCTACGGGCTACTACTCTCTGCCGACTGCTGACCGCTGACTGCCGACCGAGAAAGTGAAAGCCGATGGCAACCTTCGCCTTCCAGCAGGTCGATGTCTTCACCGCCGTCCCGCTCCTGGGGAACCCGCTCGCCGTGGTGCGCGACGCGGACGCGCTGACCGACGCGCAGATGGCCGCGTTCGCGCGCTGGACGAACCTGAGCGAGACGACTTTCCTGCTGACGCCCACGGTCGCGGGGGCCGATTACCGCGTACGCATCTTCACGCCGCGCGGCGAATTGCCGTTCGCCGGGCACCCGACGCTCGGCAGTTGCCACGTCTGGCTCGCGGGCGGCGGACAGCCGCGCGGGGACGAAGTGGTGCAGGAGTGTGGCGTCGGCCTCGTCCGCATCCGGCGCGACGGCTCGCAACTCGCCTTCGCGGCACCGCCGCTCCGCCGCTCCGGTGTCGCCGCGCCGGAAGTCGTGGCGCAGATCGCACGCGGGCTGCGGCTCGCGCCGGAGGTGATCCGGGCGGCGGAGTGGATCGACAACGGCCCCGGCTGGGTCGGCGCGCTGCTCGGCTCGCGGGGGGAGGTGCTGGCGCTGCGCCCGGACTTCGCGGCGCTCGGCGACCTGAAGCTCGGCGTGATCGGCGCGTGGGACGCCGCGCAGGACGGCGACGCGGCGCAGTTCGAGGTGCGCGCTTTTTTCGCGGGCGGCGGCACCAACGAAGACCCGGTGACCGGGAGCCTCAACGCGGGCCTCGCCCAATGGCTGATCGGCGCGGGCCTCGCCCCGGACAAATACGTGGCGAGCCAGGGCGCGGCGCTCGGTCGCGCCGGGCGCATCCACGTCCGCCGCGCTGACGCGGACATCTGGGTCGGCGGCGATACGGTGACCTGCGTCGAGGGGACAGTCACGCTGTAGCCTGTTGCTATCCTTATCGGTTCTTTCTTTCTGAGAGCGTCGCGTGTCGGCAGAATGGTACGCGGCGCGATACTATCTGGCTATTGCGCCGCTGCGGGATTAAATCAAGACTTGTACCTTGAGGCTTGTGATTGTACGGCTGAGGTGCGTGTTTTGGTGCTACCATCACCGAGAATAATCACGATGGGGCTGCTCCTCGCAGCACTCGGTTGGGCCGTGATATTCCCCTTTGTACTCTTCGTGCAATGGGATCTGATCGAACTGATCACCATCTTCCTAATGATTTTTGTCTTGCTCGGCATGTACGGGGGATTCTCCGTCTTCGTGCTGCTTTCTTTCGGTTACACCATCTGGGGTTTATTCAAGTACCGGCATTGGACCATCTGCCTGCCCTTCCTCCTCAACGTAGCGACACTCCTGATCATCTTCAATGTTCCATTCAACGAGATCACCATTGACCGTGATTTCAGTGACAATAGGGCTGCTCGCGAGCGCGTGGTGTCCGACATCGCCTCCGGTGCCCTTCAACCGAATATCCCTTACAACTATCCGCGCGGTATCCATCTCCCCAACAGCTATGGGCGGCTCTCTAAAGGGGGGAATGATGTCATCATTGAGCGCCCCGAAGGCGTCTTGCAAGTAAGGTTTTATACCTTTCGTGGCATTGGCGGCTTCTCCGGTTTCATCTACCGCGCCGATGGGAAACCGCCGACCGATGAAACGGTCGGCCCAAAGATCGTTGAGATCGAGCGTTACGACGATCACTGATATTGGGTATCGGTGACGTGAAATTAGCCTCGATCAAGAAGCTTTCTCCCTCGTTCTCTGTGTCTCTGCGCCTCCTGTTTCGTCTCTTCCCTCTTCACGTCGCTCTGCGTCTCTGCGTCTCTGAGGCCCACGTCCCCCGTCACCAGTCCCGCAGGATGCCCCCGGCGGTGCGGTAGGCGAGCGCCATGATTGTGAGGACCGGGTTGACCGGGCCGTTGGTGACGTGCGGCGAGCCGTCCGCGATGTAGAGGTTGTCGTGGCCGTGGACGCGGCACCACGGATCGACGACCGACCCCTCCGGGTCGTCGCCCATGCGGCAGGTGCCCGCCTGATGCTGCCCGGCGTAGAGGTGCAGGCGCGGCGGCTCCGACCACGTCTGCACCGCACCGGACGCCTCGGCCCATTCCCGCGCGCGCTCCTGGAGGAAGGCGGCGGTGCGGATCGTCTCGGGGTGGGTGGTGCCGGAGAGGTGCGCGACCGGCAGCCCCCAGCGGTCGCGCACGGTCGCGTCGAGGGTCACGCGGGCGTCCGGGCTCGGGATCTCCTGCACCGGCCCCTTGATGTCGGTGACGTGGCGGTAATGGTCGCGCATGAACGCCTTGTTGGCCGCGCCCCAGCGGGGCAGGTCGGGCGGCAGATAACGCTTCTGGAAGATGATCGGCAGCAGGATGAACTCGTCGGCCAGCATCCCGCCGCCGATGATCCCCGCGTTGCCGTGCGCGAAGCGGAGGGTCGCCGTGGAGACGCCAGGGCCGAGCCCGTCCCAGATCGAATCCGGGAAGCGCGCGAAGACGCCGGTATAGAGGTGTCCTTGCAGATGCCGCCCCACCTGATCGGCGTTGTTCCCGAGCCCGCGCGGCTCGCGCGCCGTGGACGAGTTGAGGAGCAATCGCGCCGTCTCGACCGCGCCACCCGCCAGGACGACCACCTCCGCGCGCGCCGTGTGGTGCCGATCGGCGGCGTCGAAGTAGGAGACGCCGGTCGCGCGGCCCCCCTCGGTGACGACGCGGTCGACCATCGCGCCGGTGACGAGATCGCAGCGCCCGGTCGCGCGGGCGCGCGGGATGGCGGTGTTGTGGGTGCCGTTCTTCGCGCCGTTCGGGCAGGCGAAGCCGACGCAGTGCTGGCAGCGGAGACAGGCCGGGCGGTCGTTGTAGCGCGCGGAGTTGATCAGCAGCGGCACGTCGAGCGTCTCCCAGCCGAGCGCCGCCGCGCCCCAGCGCAGAGTCTTGCCCATGCTGGTGACGGGCAAGGGGGGCATCGGGTAGTCCCGCTCGCGCGGGGCGTAGCGCCCGGACGCCACGCCGTCGCCGCTGACGCCGATCTCCCACTCCGCGCGCTCGTAGTAGGGGGCCAGCTCGTCATAATCGATCGGCCAGTCGGCGAGCGAACTCCCTTCGGGGATGCCGTAGCGGCTCGCCATGCGGAAATCGTCCGGCAGGAAACGCCACGCCTGCGCGCCATAGACGCGCGTGCCGCCGCCGACGATCGCGGCGTTGTTGTGGTAGCCCCCCTCGTGCGGGCGGACGACGCGAATCGCGCCATCGGGGCCCTCGACCACGCGCGGGTTGCCCTCTTCGCTCGGCCCGGCGTTGTGACCGTACGCGGAGAGGCGCTGATTGCGGAGGTGGTCGCGCCCGATCTGCGCGAACGATTCGTCGCGCCCCCGTTCGAGGAGGAGGACGCGCTTGCCCCCCTCCGCCAGCACGGCTGCCGCTATCCCGCCCCCCGCGCCCGCGCCGACCACGATCGCATCGTAACGTGCCTCGTTGCCGCTCATCCGCGCACCTCGAAGCCGATCATCCCCCAGGCGATCCGTCCGCGATTGCCGCCGTTGCCGGGATCGCCGTAGAAGCCCTCCATCGTATGTTCCACAAGCAAAGCGAAGAAGCGCGCCAATTCCTCGCCGCGCGCGCCCGTCTCGATCTGGGCCAGCAAATCGTCCTGGACGCTCGGCTCGCTCATCGCAAAGGGGCGGCCCCACGCCGCGCGCGCTGTCGCGTCGAGCGCGTCGAGGCCATCGCGGTAGACCGGGATGAGCGCGGCCAGGTCGTCCGCGAACCCGCGTGCCAGATAGCCGCCGACGCCCCCCGCCCAACCCGCCGGGAACTCGTCGGGCGGGATGATCCGATCGACCGCCGCACGCAGGGTCGCGATTCGTTCTTCGCTCAGTGGTAGCATGCTCGTTTGCCTCCTCGGGATAGGGTCCGGGGTGGTTATCGGCGCAGTATAGCCTTAAGCCCTCACCCCGGCGCGCAGTCGCGCGCCACCTCTCTCCCAATATGGGAGAGGGGGATGCTGGGTGGGGCGATGGCGTAGGGTCATGCCCAGCCCGCGGAGGCGGGCTTCGCCGGTGCCGTGAGGCACCCCCAGCCAGGGGCAGTGTGCCCTTCATGGGTATTTGAACCCCTGGAACCTACCACATACGCGGCGGCATACCGACCACCCTCACCCCCGGCTCGCCACCCCGCCGTCCAGGGGGCAGTGGCTCCCCTCCGGGGGACCCGCCCATCCGAGGAGAGGGGCATCGCCGTCACGGGCATAGGGAGTTGCTCCATCGGCTGTGGGATCGGGCGTCCCGGTCCGTGCAGGCGGGCGGTGCTACCGGATCGGCGGGTCGACCACCGGCGAAGAATAGAGACCTACCGGTTACTCCACTGCTGTTATACTGCACGCCCTAGTAGCGGGGCGAGCGAATGGCTTGGGTGGAGGTAGCATGCGGCGGCGGGTGCGCGTGGCGGTGTTGCTGGTGCTCATCGCCTGCTTCGCGCTCGGGACGATCGCAGGGGGGATCCACAGCCCTTTGATGCGCGGGGTGGCCGGGCGAATCCTGCCGCCCGCGTTGGCGCATTCCCCGGTCGCGATGTTGGCACGGACGTGCGCCAGGACACCCGTCGTGTCGCACGTCGGCTGGTGCGGAAATGTGCCTGTCCGGTTCGTTCTCGGGGGACCGCAGCCGTGGTGCCAGTACACCATCCCGCTGTGGCGGGCCGAAATCGAGCGACAACGCCTCAATCGTCTTGGCGTGCCCGCCAGCCCAGCCGGGGCGGGGTCGGCCTGCCCGCCGTAGCGGTGTGCCGTTCGCGCGATGATATACTGACGCATCGTGTGACATCGTCTGCGTGCAGGAGAAGCACCATGCCCGCCGAGCACTGGCCGGAACCCTTCCTCCCCGATCCCGCTCCCCAGCAGCGCTCGCTCCCGCGCCCGGTCGCGGTCGCCCTCATCACGGCGCTGATCATCATCGGCGTGCTCGCCGGGGCAACGGCGGCAGTGGGCGGTCCCGAGTCTGGCCGACCGCCGCAGCCTATCGTACGGCAGGTCCCACCGAGCCGTTAGCGAGCGACCCCCGTGCGCGGTAAACCCGGCCTCCTGCTCGCTGGGCGTGCTCGATCAGGCTGGCCGCCGTCTCCGCTGCCTCGCGCCCGTCGCCAGCGACGACCCGGGCCGGGGCGCAGGGGGCGAGCGCGGCAAGTGACCCGGAGCTGGCTCACTCGGCGGGCGGCAGTCGCCACCGGGCTGGTGGCTCAGCGGGGGTGACGAGCGGCGCGGCGTGCTTGATCAGGAGCAGGCGGCGGTCGGGAGTCACGGTCGCCCCGTGGCGAGCGGTGACGCGCCTTGATTGTCCGCGTCCCCCACTGGCAGGGCGTTGCTGATCTCGATCAGGTTCTGGTCGGGGTCGCGCAGGTAAAGGGAGCGGAGCGGCCCGCGCGTGCCGTCGCGATCGACCGGACCCAGTTCGATCGGCACGCCGAGGGCGGCGAGGTGGCGCGCGTAGTGGGCGAGCGGCGTTGGCGTGAGGAAGCAAAGATCGCCGGAGCCGGGCGTGGGGCGGAGCGCCTTCGGCTCGAACTCGTGCCCGGCCTCGTGCAAATTGATCTTCTGCTGTCCGAAAGTCAGCGCCCAGCGCCCCGGCGCGAATGCGACGACGCCCATGCCGAGGACGCGCGCGTACCAGTCGCGCGTCGCCGCGAGATCGCGCACGGTGAGGACGAGATGGTCGAGCGCCGCGACGCGCGGGGAGGGCGGCGTGTCTTCGGCCTCGGGCGCGGCGAGCCACGCGCGGAGGCTCGTCAGGAGGAAGTTGTAGTCGAGCGCCGCGAAGTCGGTCGTATCGACCTCGATCGTCGTGCCGGGAAGGTCGAGCGGATCGAGTCGCCCGCGTCGGAAGACGGCGCGCAGGGCGTCGTCCAGATCGTCGCCGTGTCCGGGGTGGCGCTCGCCCGATGCGGCGCGTTCCCGATGACGGCGCAGCAAGACCGCGCCGTCGGCGACGCAGTTGACCTGCCGGGCAACGAACGGATGGCGCGCGGTGCGGGGAAGTTGCTCTCCACAATCGTCGCAACCCCGGCGGCCAGATTCACCTCCAGCGCCCACCAGAGGAGTTCGTAGCTCGCCCCGCCGAGTCGCCTGGACCACTCGCGGTCACGCTCATCGTGATTCGGCCCCGCCGGCGCCGTGGGCCACCCGGTGCCGAGCGTATCGAAGAGGCGTTCCTTGAAATCATCGCGGCTGAGGAGGGGCAGGCGCAGATCAGCGGCGAGGTGGTGGGCCAGCGCGGTCTTGCCGCTGGCCGGGGGGCCGATGACGATGATCAGCGGTGTCGGTGGCATCGGTGGGGGGCTCCTTTCTGGCGCGGTGTTCGCTGTCCGCAGGCTATTCACGGCGTATTGTACGCCCGGGCGCGGCCAGGATCGCTCGCGCGGCCCCGGCGGCACTCCCCCGCGCTCCCTCGCACCGACGGTACGAATGGACCGGGCGCTTCGGGACATTCATGCCGTTGCGACGCCCATGCGCACATCCTACGCTTGATACCGGTGGTGCGTGGCACCGCGTGTCCCGAGTGAGGGGAGGAGCGGGAGACTATGGCGCTCCTCGATGCGGGCACGGCGCGAGCGGTCATGCCGGAGACACGCGGCGGGCTGCTGGCGCTGGTCACGGCGCTGGCGCAACCACGGATCGCGGGGTTGGCCGCCTTCGTCGTCTATTTCCTGCGCGCCGCTATCTCCCCCAACCACTTCGGACACACCAACGTCGCATACTTCAATCTCCTGGCCGATGCCTTTTTGCACGGCCAACTAGACCTTCGCCTCACGCCGTGGAATACGGTCGATCTGGTGCAGTATGGCGGCAAGCTCTACCCGTACTGGCCGCCGTTCCCGGCGATCCTGATCACGCCGTTGGTCGCCCTGTTTGGCGTCGGCGTCAGCGATGTCCTCTATACCGTCGTGCTCGGCGCGCTCTCGATCGCCCTGCTCGCCCGCTTGTTGCTCGCGCTCGACGAGACCGGCATCGCGCCATTGGATGCGGCGCGGCGCGGGATCATCGTCGCTGCCTGCGCGTTCGGCTCCGTCCTGCTGATCCTGAGCCCGATCGGGGCGGTGTGGTACAGCGCACAGATCGTCGGCTGGAGCTGCGTCCTCTGTGCCGCGCTTGCCGCCCTGACTCGCACCGGTAAGTTGGGCTACTTCCTGACCGGATTGGCCTTCGCGTGCGCCCTCGCCACGCGCCTGCCGCTCCTGTTCAATGGCGTCTGGCTGGCGTATTACCTCCTGCGCCGCGACTGGCCGCGACCCGCGCGAGCGGCTCATCCGCGTCGCGGTCGGGCTCCTGCCGATCGTGGCGGCGCTCGCCCTCTTCGGCTGGTACAACGCCGCCCGGTTCGGGAGCCCGACCGAACTCGGCCTGGTCTGGCACCAGCCCGGCGCGCCACTGCGTGATGAGTTCGCGGTGTATGGCGCCTTCAACCCCCACTATCTCCCGAAGAACCTCTACTACCACTTCATCGGGCATCCGTTCCTGCTCGACCACCAGCTGATCGCGACCGATCCGCGCACCGAGAATCCCCTCTGGATGGGGGGCGGCCTCTTCTGGATGACGCCGCTCTTCCTCGCCGCCCCGTACGCCGCCTGGCGCGGGCGTCGCGAGCCGCTCATCTGGGCGCTCCTCCTCAGCTGCGTCCTGATCTACCTCCCGATTGGCCTGCTGATGGGGACCGGCTACCTTACCTTCGGCCCGCGCTATCTCCTCGATCTGTTCGTGCCGCTCCTGGTGCTGACCGCGCTCGGCCTTCGCCGCTGGCGACTCGACCTGCTGCAACTGCTGATGATCGTCGGCTGGCTCACCTATGCCGCCGGATCGGCGCTCTGGCTGCTGGCGGATCGCGGTTGAGTCGCCGCGCCTCGGCGGATCGCCCGCTCCATCGCTCCCGCTTGTGCCGGTGGCCTGGCGCGACGTGTGCGCGAGCGGACCTCTCCCGCGCGGGATTCGCGCTACACTGGTGGCACGGTCGCGCGCCGGGGCGCGGGCGGAGTAGAGGGAGGCTAAGCTGGATGAAGGTCGCATATGTGTTCAGCACGTCGGGGCATACGGCCAGCTACAAGCTCGGGAAGATGATCCTGCCGCAATTGGAGGAGGATCGGCACGGCGCTGAGGTCGTCGGGATGTTCTTCTTCGACGACAACACCTACGTTTTGCGACAGGGCGATCCGCTCGGCGAGCGCCTGAGCAAGGTGGCGAAAGAGCGCGGGATGTTGCTGATGCTTTGCGATCAGTGCGCCAACGAGCGCGGGCTGGCGGAGCCCGCCCCGGAGGGGAACGGGGCCGACTACCGGCCGGTCGGCACCGTCGCGGGGGTGCGCGTCGGTTGCTTCCCCGATCTCTACGCCGCGCTGGCCGGGAACCCGCCCGATCAGGTCATCACCCTCTGAGCCGTCCGGCGACGGCCATCCGCAGATGGAGGCGCGCTGCCCCGCCCGCGATCCTGCGGGCGGGGCAGCGCGCCTCCTTGCTTCGGTCGCGCGTCGTGCCCTCTGCTATGCTACGGGCGCTGTGTTCGGCGACTGCGCACATACAGGTGATGAGGAGGTGGTGATGGCGACGTTCGTGATCGTGCATGGGGCCTGGGGCGGCGGGTGGTCGTGGCGGCGGACGGTCGCGCCGCTGTTGCAGATGGCGGGGCATGAGGTTTTCACGCCCACGTTGACCGGACTCGGCGAGCGGGCGCACCTGGCGGGGCCGCAGATCGGTCTGGAGACGCACATCCTGGATGTGCTCGGGCTGCTCGAATGGGAGGACTTGCGCGACGTGATCCTCGTCGGGCACTCCTACGGCGGCATGGTGATCACCGGCGTCGCCGACCGGGCTGGAGAGCGCCTGAAAGGGCTCGTCTACCTCGATGCGATGGTGCCGCAGGATGGTCAGGCGCTGGCCGATCTGGTCGGCCCGAATGCGCGGGCGGAGATGGAGGCGCGGGCGCGCGAATCGGGCGAGGGGTGGCAGTTGCCGCCCGGCCCGATGGCGGCGGACACCCCCGCTGACATCCAAGCGTTCGCGGGGCCGCGTCGTCGCCCGCAACCGCTGCTGACCTTCACGCAGCCGATCCACCTGACGGAGGGCGGGGCGCTCGGCCTGCCCCGCCTCTACGTCCTCTGCACCGACCCGGGTGGCGACACCTTCAGGCGGATAGCGGCGGGGTTGCGCGCCGACCCGGCCTGGCGCGTGGAGGAGTTCGCGACCGGCCACAACCTCAACTACACCATGCCGCGCGAACTGGCGAATCTGCTGCTGGAACTGGTGTAGCGGGCGGGGAACGGGGGTCGCCGCAGAGACGCAGAGACGCGGAGGACGAGAGAGAAAAGGGACGAAACAGGAGACACAGAGACACAGAGGACGGAGAGAGAGAAAACACGATTTGAGGGGGCGATGCCGCCATGCGCGCAGCGCTCTCCACCATAGCAGCGGTCAGCAGCCTTGCAGCGGCTCTTCCCCTTCTCCTCGGATGGCGGGTGCCCTTTGGGCGGGGGTGAGGGCCGCGTCCAGCACCCGCCAATGCCCGTAACGAGACCCCGCTCCCTGAGAGGGGAGGGGTGGCGAGCCGGGTACCCGCTGGGTGCACGAGCCAGGGTGAGGGCCATCCCTGACGTTGGTGTTGCCGTTGGGCTAAAGCCCAGGCTGAAGGCGGCTCACGCCGCCACGAAGTACCCATGAAGGGCATAATATCCGCCTGCGCGGACTGAAACTGAAATGCTGCGAGCCTGTCAGGTTGATTACAAATGTGCGTAGTGGCGATGCCCCTTCTCCTCGGGTGGACGGGTCCCCCGGAGGCGTTGCGCCCTTCATGGGTGCGGTGCGCCCTTCATGGATGGGCGCTACTGCCCGCTGGGCGGCGGGGTACCGCGCCCTGTGGGGCGCGGCAAGGGGTGAGGGTCTATCCAGCACTCGCCCACCTTCACAACGCAGCCGTTCTCCTTGGTAACGTGTGTCGGTACGCCGTATCATCATGGCCCGCCCAAAGGACGCGCGCCGGACGCGAGAAATCTCACGCCCCGCGTCTCCATCCGCCGACTGCCGACTGCCGACTACTCGCTGCCCCCGGATAAATCCCTAGCGCGTTGTCCCGCATCACGGCGCAGGCGATCGCGAGCGCGTCGTGCGCGCCGATGATGTTGCTGTCGGCCCACTCGTTGAGGAGCCGCACGAGCGCCCAGCGCCAGACGAAGACGCCGAACCACTGGAATTCCGGCGTCATGTGGCCGTCGGTGGAGGCGAGGAGCTGGCTGGTGGGCGTCAATTCCAGCGTCTCGGCGAGGATCCGCGTCGCGCCCGGCCCGACGATCGGGATCGTCAGCCCGAGATCGACGTAGACATTCGGGTAGATGCTGGCGAGGTAGCCCGCCTGGCGGTGGTAGGGGTAGCAGTGCAGCAGGACGAACGGCAGGACGCGGAAGGGCTCGTGCGCGAAAAGCGCGCGCATCAGCGTCGGGTCGTTTTGCGTCAGCACGATATCGTCGTCGCCGAACGCGACGTGGAACTGCATCGGCAGCCGGAGCGGGATCGCCGCTTCGAGCGCCGTCCAGACGATCAGATTGACCAGCGCCTTGTCCGCGATCCGCCCCGCGCCCCCGGCCAGCCGCTCGGCGCGCAGGCGGGCGTAGGCCGCCGTCGCCGCCTGTCTGCTCTCCTCAGTCGGTGCGGCGATGGCGAGCCCGGTGCGGTAGGCCGCGATGCTCTTCAGCCCCACGATCCCGCGCGCCGGGGCGGCGGCGATCTCGGCGATCAGGCGGGCCAGCGCCGCGTCAAGGTCCGAGCAGGCGGCAAAACCCTCCTGCACGAAGACCTCGACCCGCAACAGGCGCGCGACCGGGCGACCGAGGAGCGCCGCCCACTCGTCCACAGCGAAGCAGTTGCCGAGATCGAAGAGGTCGTCGGCGTAGCAGGCCCCGAGCCGCGCGTGGTCGGCGAGCAGGCGGTGATACTCGGCTTCCGGCAGGGCATTGCGGGCCGCCACGACCCGCTCTTCCTCCGGCGCGACCCCCAGCACCCGTGCCAGTTCGCGGACCATCCAGCGGTAGCCGATCAGCGAGCCGACGTGGCGTTCCCACGTCCCCGGCAGCGACGCCTCGGTGAAGGGGCGGCGGAACTCCGCCGTGGTCAGCGTGTGCCGCCCGCGCCAGGGTTGGTGGACGTGGTGATCGATGAAGGGGATCGCGGCGATCTCGGCGAGCAGATCCATCGGTAGCTCCGTTTAGTGGGCGAAGCGGGCGAGTGGGTGAAGTGGGCCAGGAGAGAACGAGTGCTTTGCCGCGAGGCTGTTACGCCCGCGCATTGACCCTTCTCGCCCACTGGCCCACTACACCCGCTCCAAATACACGTCCCGCTCCCACTGACTGACGTGGTGCTCGTAGCGAGCCAGTTCGAGGCGCTTGATGCGGAGGAATTCGGGGCCGCAGACCGGGCCGAGCGCCGCCATGACCACGTCGTCGGCCTCGGTCGCGTCGAGCGCCTCCCCGGCCCCGCGCGGCAGCAGGGTTACCCCCTGGCGCGCGAGGTCGGCGGCGGGGAGGTGGCCGAGGTCGCCGCTGGCCGGGGGGCCGGGATCGAGCCCCCGGTCGAGGCCGTCGATCCCGGCGGCGAGGAGAGCGACCAGCAGCAGGTAAGGATTGGCGGTGTGATCGCCCGCACGGAACTCGATCCGCCGCCGCGACGCGCCCGGCACGCGCACCAGCGCCGCGCGATTGCCCCCCGCGTAGGCGACGTGCGCGGGTGCCCAGGAAGCAGGTTGCAGGCGCTTGTAGGAATTGACCGTGGGCGCGCTCACGCCGCACAGGGCACGCGCGTGCGCCAGGACGCCGCCCAGGAAATGGGCCAGTTCACCCGAGAGGCCGAGTGGGCCATCGCCGCTTGAGCGGTCGGTCGCGCCATCGGCGGCGCGGAGGGAGAGGTGGAGGTGGACGCCGTTCCCCGCCGCTTCGGCGAACGGCTTGGGCATGAAGGTGGCGAGCAATCCGGCGTCGCGCGCCATGATCCGGGTCGTCTCGCGCAAGGTCAGGAGGTCGTCGGCGGCTTTCAGCGGCGTCTCGTGCGCGAGATTGATCTCCACTTGCCCCGCGCCGTACTCGCTGCCGAGCCCGATCACGCGGAGCCCCTGCGCGGTCAGCGCGGCCTCGATCGCCTCCAGGAGGCCGGTGTGGGCGGCGAGCCGATCGACCGAGTACATCGCGTGGCGGTCGGCGGGGACATATCCCCCTGCATCGTCGCGGCGCAGGAGGGTGAACTCCGGTTCGAAGGCGACGCGCGCCGTCAGCCCGCGCGCGGCCAGCGCCGCGAGTTGCGCGTCGAGTCGCCCGCGCGGGCAGCCCTCCCAGAGCATGCCATCCTCGGTGTGCAGGTAGCTGAGGACGCGCCCGATGCCCGAACGGTAGGGGAGGGGCGCGAAGGTGGCCGGGTCGGGCCGCGCGAAGAAGTCGCCGCTATCGGCCCCGAAGCGGGGCGGATCGGCCTGCTGATCGTCGATCGTGAAGTCGAGGTTGGCGCGCGCGAAGACCCCGCCGCCGGTGAGGGCGTCCGGGATCGCCGCGCGCGGCACCCACTTGGCGCAGGCGCGCGCCGAATAGTCGTGGAAGACGATCCAGAGACCGCGTAGTCCGGCGGCCTCGATGCGGTCGAGCATCGGTCCTCCATCGGCTCAACGTGCTGCGACGCTGTCGCCGCTTTTTTGGCGCGTCATGTCGCGTTTACAACGCGGCCAGCGCCGCCAGCAATTCCGGGACTTCCGGCAGGCTCCCCGTGTAGACGCGCGCCCAGCGGACGATCCCATCCTTATCGATGATGAAAATGGCCCGCTTGCCGAGTCCGCGCTCCTCGTTCCAGAGACCATAGGCGCGCGTGACCGCGCCGTGCGGGTGGAAATCGGCCAGGATCGGGAAGCTGATCCCGCCGAGCGATTCGGCGAAGGCGAGGTGCGACGGGACGTGGTCGATATTAATGCCCAGAACCTGGGCACCGGCCTCCGTGAAGCGCGCGTACTCGCCCTCCAACTCGGCCAATTCCTTGCGTCAGCCCCCGGTCCAATCGAGGACGTAGAAGGCCAGGACGACGTGCTGCTCCCCGCGATACTGCGCGAGGCCGATCGGGCCGCCGGTCGTGGATGGCAGGGTGAAGTCGGGGGCCGCCTCGCCGGGTTGGGGCACGCGCTGCTCGGTCATGGTCCGCTCCTCTCACGTCACGCATACATCGCCGCCGCAATTGTGCGGGGCGGGGCGGGGCGTGTCAAAGGCCGCTACGCGAACACTGGATAGGCAACAGCGCTCCATCCGAGCTAGGCATTTGCTCGGATCGGAGGAGTGTCGCAATCACCGTTGGCTTCCTGTCGATCTGGCTCATTGCCATTCGTATAGATGGTGAGACGCCGACAGGGGTTGGCGGGAAAGTCGGGCGGTGCGCGCTTTGCGTCGGCGACAAGGGAGTCACGAATGCGGAAAGTGGTAGTGGTCAACAATATCTCGCTCGATGGGGTGATGCAGGCACCGGGGCGGGCCGACGAGGACCGGCGCGGCGGCTTCGCGCACGGCGGTTGGGCGCTGCCGTTCAACGATCCGGTCATGGGTCAGGCGATGGGGGAGCAGATGGCTGGTGAGGGGGATCTCCTGCTCGGACGGCGAACCTATGAGGACTTCGCCGCCTTCTGGCCGAAGCAGACGAACAACCCTTTCACGCCAGTCCTGAACATGCGCCAGAAGTACGTCGCGTCCACGACGCTGACCGAGCCCTTGCCGTGGGAGAACTCCGCCCTCCTCGCGGGCGACGCGGCGGATGCGGTGGCCGTGCTGAAGGCGGGGCCGGGGGGGGCGCTCGCGATCCTCGGCAGTGGCGTGCTCTGCCGCTCCCTGATGCAACGCGGCCTGATCGACGAATATCTGCTCCTGATCCATCCCCTCGTCCTAGGGTCGGGACAGCGACTCTTCCCCGACGATGGCTCCCTCGCGGCCCTGGAACTCGTCGCTAGCGTGACGACGACCACCGGCGTGATCCTCGCGACCTATCGCGCGGGCACGCGCCCGGATCGGGGTGCTGTGTAGCCCACTACTGTCCTGTGTCCTGCGGCGTGAGTCGCGACCGCTGCGGCTACAATCACCGACCAGTAAGGGTATTGGTCTGCGGACCAAGGAGGAATGTCCGATGCAACACTACCTGCTGAGTATCTATCAGCCCGATGGCCCGATGCCTGCGCCGGAGATCATGGCGCGGATCGGGCAGAATCTCGCGACCTTGAAGCAGGAACTCCAGGCCGCCGGGGCCTGGGTCTTCGCCGAGGCGCTCCATCCGCCGAGCACCGCCACGGTAGTGCGTGTCCAGGGCGGCGAGGTGCTGATGACCGACGGCCCGTTCGTGGAAGGGAAGGAACATCTGGGCGGCTTCAATATTGTCGCCGCGCCCGATCTCGATGCCGCACTCGTTTGGGGTCGCAAGCTCGCGCAGGCCACCACCCTCCCGGTCGAGGTGCGGCCCTTCCGGGGCGATGTCTCGGCGTGATATCCGGCGCACCGCCCCTTGAGCCCGCCGCGGTCGAGCGCGTCTTTCGTGCGGAGTATGGCCGCGCGGTGGCCGTCCTGATCAGCGCGTTCGGCGATATCGACCTGGCCGAAGACGCGGTCCAGGAGGCGTTCGTCGAGGCGGTGCGGCGGTGGCCATCCGAAGGGCTGCCGCCGCGCCCGGCGGGCTGGATCATCACCACCGCCCGCAACCGCGCGATCGATCGCCTGCGCCGGGAGGCGACCCGCGAGGAGCGCCACGTCCAGGCGGCGCTGCTGCACGACAGCGCCGCGCCGGACGAAGGAGGGGCCGTGCGCGACGATCGTCTGCGTCTGATCTTCACCTGCTGCCACCCCGCGCTCGCCCCAAGCGCGCAGGTGGCGCTTACCCTCCGTCTCCTCGGTGGCCTCACCACCCCGGCAATCGCGCGCGCCTTCCTGGTGCCTGAGGCGACGATGGCGCAGCGCCTGGTCCGGGCCAAGGGGAAAATCCGCGACGCGCGGATTCCCTATAGTGTGCCGGACGAGGCCGACCTGCCGGGGCGTTTGCGAACCGTGCTGGCCGTCGTCTACCTCATCTTCACCGAGGGGCACACGGCGAGCGCGGGCGACCACCTCGTCCGCGCGGACCTCTGCGCGGAGGGTATCCGGCTCGGGCGCCTGCTGCTCGAACTGCTGCCGGACGAGCCGGAGGTATGGGGCCTGCTCGCGCTGATGCTCCTCGTCGAGTCGCGCCGGGATAGCCGCACGATGGCGAATGGCGACCTCGTGCGGCTGGCCGAGCAGGATCGTGGGCGTTGGGGTCGGGGGCTGATCGCCGAAGGGCAGGGCCTGGTTCGGCGCTGTCTCCGCTACAATCAGCCCGGCCCATATCAGATCCAGGCGGCGATCCAGGCGGTTCACAGCGACGCGCCGAGCGTGGCCGACACGGACTGGCGGCAGATCGTGCAGCTCTACGATCTGCTCCTGGCGCGCGCGCCGAGCCCGGTCGTGGCCCTCAACCGGGCGGTCGCGGTGGCCGAGGTCGCTGGCCCCGGTCCGGCGCTTGCCCTCGTCGATGGTCTGGATCTCGGCGACTACTACCTCTTCCACGCCGTCCGCGCCGATCTGCTCCGCCGCCTGGGTCGGCACGACGAAGCAGCGACGGCCTACGAAGCGGCGCTCGCCCGCACCGACAACACCGCTGAGCGCGCCTTCTTGCAGCGCCGCCGCCACGAACTCAGTCCAGGATGACGTCGCTACGATCTAGCGATCCGCTCCGACTCTGGGATATGCACGATCGTAATCTCGAGTTGGAAATCCTGTCCCAGTGCTTGAACATAACGACGCAAGGTGGTCAGGGTATAGACTTCATAGCCCTTCTTCTCGATGCGTGCGACCTGCGATTGCGTGACGCCGAGTCGTTCCGCCAGCTGCATCTGGGTTAATTCATCTTCCTGGCGTGCCTCGACGAGGTGTAACCAGAGCGCTTTCTTGGTCGCCTCTTCTTCATAGAGGGCACGCGTCTCCGGGTCGGCTAGCAAATCCTCGCGCCATTCTTGATAGCTTCGCCCACCCATTTGCTGTGTCGCCAAGCTACCCATCACTCCGCCGCCGTCCCCTTCGCCCGACCGTTCGCCACGCCGGTCACTTCGCTGAGACCGGTGAAGACGTGGAGGTGCAGGATCGTGTCGCGGCGCTCGCCTGGGCCGAGGCGGAGCTGGGTGCCGGTCGTCTCGGCGATCGTGGCGAGGCCGTGGCCGGGCCAGGAGGTGCAGGGCTCGATGCCGATCACGCGCCCGCGCCCGAACCAGGGCTGCCCCTGCCCCGCGCCCAATTCCTCCCAGAGCCAGGCGACCGGGAAGAGGTCGGCGTCCCAGGAGAGGGCGCCGCCGAGCGCGCCGTCGGTCCGCGTCAGCTCGGCCCAGCCGCGCAGATAGGCCACGGAGCCCGCAGGTCCGCGCGCTCGCCGGTCGCCGTCTCGGTGTAGGGCCCGTCCGACTCGTGGCCGACGCGGAGGTAGCGAGCGCGCGCACCGACGGTGATCCGCCGCGCCTTGCGGTTGCGTCGTGGGCTCGCCGTATCAGCGGCGCGCGCCCTCGATCACGACGTCGATCGTGCTCTGGAGCCCTTCGGGGAACTGCGCCAGCGCCTCGCGCGTGGCGGTCAGGTGCTCGATCATCGCCTGGCGCGCGGCGTCGGGATCGCGCGCGGCGACCGCCGCCGCGATCTGCTGATGCTGCTCCTGCGCGTGGTGGCGCTGCACGTCCGGCACGAACGCGCGCTCGGTGCGGCGATGCTGCCAGAGGATGCCGACGATCACCTCGATCAGGATCGCCATCACCGGATTCTGGCTCGCCTCGGCCAGCAGCGAGTGGAAGTGGCCGTCGGTGGTCGGCCAACGCTCCTCCACGCGGAGCCGCGTCTCCTCGTTGTCGGCGTCGGACGCATCGAAGGCGTGCGCCACGCTGGTGAGGCGGCGGATTTGCAGCGGCGTCGCCTGGCGCGCGGCCTGGGCGGCGATCTCCGGCTCCAGCAGCATGCGGGTGTCCAGGATGTCCTCGGCGCAGGCGTGGCCACGGAAAAAGGCCAGCACCAGGGCGTCGCGCGCGGGGCTCGTCATGTCCGATGCGACGACCGCGCCCTGCCCCGAATTGGTGGCGATGATACCGCGCGCGGCCAGCAGCTTGATCGCCTCGCGGACCACCGGGCGGCTGACCTCGTAATGATCCTGCAACTCGCGCTCCGACGGCAGGACCGTCCCCGCCGGGAACTCCTCCGAAATGATTCGCTGAAGTAAGCTTTGTGCGACTTGCACGGGCAGGGCATTGGCACGCTTCGCCATCATTTTCATCCTCTCGGCTTGGTCGGCCCGAATGCACTATCGGTCCATCCTAATCCTACCACGCCGGCGGGGATTCGTGTATTTCGGACACCACGAAGGGGCCGTCCGATGTGACGGCGAAGTCGGGTGTGCGGTCGGATCGCCGATCAGGCACGCTCTTCCGCTCCGAGAAGGAGGGGGCGCGCGGCGAGCAGGAGATAGCTGACCAGGAAGAATGCGGCGAAGAGCCCGCTCAGCGCCCAGGGGCGCAGATAGTCGGTCGGCTGGAGAATGGCGGGGAGGAGATCGCTGGCGAGGGCGTGGGGATTGGTGAGGAGATCCCAGCTGTTCCAGCGGGCGAAACGCCCCAGGTAGATGCCGCAGCCGCAGAGCCCCGCCGTGCCGAGGACGAAGAGCCAGCCGAGCGCGCGCCCGAGGTAGCTCGCCACGATCCGCCGGATCATCCCCAGCGAGAGCGCGCCGAGGACACAGCCGGTCCAGGCGAGCAGGGCCATGTTGACCATGTCGTACCAGTAGAGCCACGGCAGATCCGCGCGGGCGCGAACGTGGATGAAGTCGGTGACGATGTAGGGCGCGTTCGGCAGGAAGGCGAGCCAAAACGCGGCGGGGACAATCAGCCGCCACGGGCGCGCGGGATCACGTCGCCAGAGGCGCAGGGTGACGAGCCCGGCCAGATAGGGGATCCAGGCGAGGAGCAGATTCCACGCGAGCCAGAGCTGGCCCCAGCCGCCGAGCCGCGCGGCGCGCAGCACGAGGAGCCCCACGGCGAGCGCCGAGGCGAACACGAGGGTGTAGAACGCCTGCCCGGCCAGGAACCGGTGCGCCGCGCGCAGGGGCGCGGTCGCGGGCCGTGGGGCGTGGGCCGCGAGTGGCGAGCGCTGGGGGTCCGTCGTGGGCATGGCGTCGTCCCTTCATGGAGCGACCGTGGGCGGCTCACACCGGCGTCGTGCGTCGCGAGTCGGGCGATAGCTGTCCGCCGCGGGGTGGGCCACAACGGCTGCATCGCCCCCTTTTAACGCCCGGCAGAGGTGGGCGTTGCGCGCGCGTCGCCCCGCGGCAGGTCTTGCTCAGTCTCGGGCGATGCGCGGCGAATCTGCGTCGGTGGTGTGCTCGTGGGTGGTCGGGGGATGCTCCGGCCCGTCAGCGGCGCCCTGCGAGCGCGGTACCTCGAAGAGGGCGGCGAGTTCGGCCAGAAGCGTCTCGGCACGGGCGCGTTCCGCTGGGGTACGCCACGTCAGGGCGCGCGCGAGTTCCGGCCTGATCGGGCGGGCGGCGCGGTCGCGGAAGCGCGCGATCTGCTCGGGCGGGATGCTGACGAGCGAGCGGCGGCGATCGGCAGGATCAGGCCGGGTGACGAAGATCCCGGCCTCGCGCATCAGCGCCACCGTGCGCGAGACGAGGCTCTGCGCCAGTCCGGTGCGCGCGGCGATCTCGCCGACCGCCGCCGCCGGGTGCGCGGCCACGTCCTCGACGATCGCGAGTTCCCCGGCGGAGACGCGCTCGTCATCGCCCTCGCTGGTGACGGCGAGGGCGACTTCGCGCAGGCGGCGGGCCAGGCGGTGCAACTGCGACGCATTCATAGCGGCGAGTATATCCCTTGTCGAATACATCTTTGATGATATATACTTAGTGATATAACTCCTCGCGATCGTGGCGATTATGGGGCGATATCCCGGTAGCAAGGAGGCACCTGATGGCAACGCTCGGCACGCTCGACCGGATCGCCGTCGTCGTCGGCATCGCCGTGCTGATCGTGCGGCAGTTCCGCTGGCGCATGGCGGACCCGCGCACGATCCTGCGCTTCCCGCTGGCGCTCGTCGGCATCGGCGTGCTCACGGTCGCCCAGGAACTCGTCACCGGGACAGCGCTGACGGCGCGCGCCGTGGCGCTCTTCGCGGCGGAACTGGCCCTGGTCGGCCTGCTCGGCGCGACGATGGGGCGATTGATGCAGTTCCGCGCGGACCCCGCTGGCTGGCGCTATCGCCTCTCGCCGCGCGGCATCGCCCTTTGGGCGCTTTTCGTGGCGATCCGGATCGGCGCGTTCGCGCTCGCCGCGCGGCTCGGCGTCCCCCTGCTGGAGACGACCGGGGCGATCGTCCTCTCCTTCGGCCTCAATCGGCTGGCGAGCACGCTCGTCGTACGGCGGCAGGGGGCGATGGCAGGGTCCGATCCGGCGATCGGGGGGCGTGTCGGCGTCAGGGCGCGGTGATCGGCGCGCAGGGGTGGCGGGGACAGCGACCATCGGGGCGGGGTGTTTCTCCGTATAGCCGCAGCATAGCAGACCGGTCCCGCCGCGCACCTCGGCGGTTCGACCGATGGTTTCCCGCATCCCGCTGGGCTATCGTGATCGAGCGCGTGAGTCGGCGCGCGGCGGCACGAGGGATCGGAGGGGCGGCATGACGAACGCCGAATTGCGGGCACGACTGGCCCATGTCCTCTGGATCGGCGGGCCACCCGACGCGGGCAAGAGCACCGTCGCGGCGACCCTCGGGTGGCGCTACGGGGTGCCGGTCTACCATTTCGATCGGCACGAACCGGCGCACTTCGCCCCGTTCCTTCCCGCACTGTCTCCGGTGGAGTAAGAATGGCGGTACCCCCGGCTTGCCGTGGATGTCGCGTACTTGTCCCGCCGGTTTCGTCGGCAGGCCCGTGCAGGGGCCCGGTGTTCACCCTGGCGCGAGCCGATCGATGCGTCATGTGCGGTATCGCTGCCAAGGAGCAGGGCATGCGGGGCGCCGCAACGGCGAGGAGAGGGAGCGTCGGCAGTCGGCGATGGCGGCGCGGTGCTGCTCATTGGCAACGCCTGTCGTCAAACCCTTCTCTGGACTACGGATTTCTCCCTGCGGCTTGCCGACTGCTGTATCCCTCACGACTCACGACCCGCGACCCCCGACCCCTCCCGCTCGACCATCGCCATGAAGGCGTTGGCGAGCCGCGCCACCTCGCGCGGACGGGACCAGTGCAGGGCGTGCGGTGCGCGCGGGATGGTGACCGCCCGCGCGCAGCCGGTCGCGACCATCTCCGCCACCGCCTCCGGGGTGACGACCGGATCGCGCGCACCGCGCAAGATCAGCGTGGGAATCTGCACGCGCCCCAGGGTCAGGATCGTATCTTCGTGGTTGAGGACGTGGTTCGTGCTCAGCATACGGAGCAGTCCCGAGCGCATGTACGCCCTGGCGACGACACGGATCAAACCGAACTCCTCGCGCGGCACATCGCGCAGCAGGCGCAGCGCCAGGACGCCGAGGTTCGGGTCGCGCTCGCCGCGCGTCGCCCCGGCCAGGATCAGCGATGCCACCAGCGCGGTCTGCACGTCGGCTAGCTCGCTCGCCACCTGCGCCCCCTGCGAGTGGGCGAAGAGGTGCGCGCGCGGCAGGCCCAACGCCGCCATCCAATCCCGGACGGCGTCGGCCAGCTCGGCGGCGGTGGGGATGCCAGCGGGGTCTTCCGTGCGCCCGAAGCCGGGCAGATCGAGGGCGTAGACCCGTCGCCGCGTCGAGAGCAGGGGCAGCAAGCGTGCCCAGTAATCGGAGGAGACGCCGAGGCCGTGGATCAGCACCAGCGGGAGGGTATCCGGCTGCTCGACCCCGGCGGTGCGATAGAAGACCCGCAACCCCCCGACCGTGACCCAATCCCCGTGTCCGAGCGCCTCGTTGTGCAAGGGCAGTCGTAGCGTGCGGCGCGGTGTCCCGTTGTAGGGGGCGGTGCGTGTCGTGTTCAGGATGGCCTCCGTGGGAGTCGTGAGTCGGCAGTCGGCAGGGCGTAGCGGTCAGGTGGGCCAAAGAAGTTCCCGGCGGCTGCCGTTCATCGTTCACCCCGCTCAGTTACTCGCCCACTACGTCCACTATTCGTCATTCGTCACCCACCACCTCACCACTCAGGAAGCGTTCGATCGCGCCGTTGCAGGCGTCCGGGCGCTCGTACATCGGGACGTGGCGCGCGCCGGGGAGGACGAGCAGACGCGACCCGGCGATCTGCCGCTGCACGCGTGCCCCGCGCCCCACGGGCACCAGCGGATCGCGGTCCCCCCAGATCAGCAGGGTCGAGGCGGCGATCCGGTCGAGCGGCAGGGCGGTCGCCGCGCGCAACTCCGCCGCCGAGCGGAGCCAACCGAGCGGGCCGGTGCGGAACGAGTCGCCGATCAGGACCGGCAGGAAGTTCGGCGCGACCGTCCAGGCGCGCGCGCGCAACTGCCCCGCGTGCGGCCCGACAAGCGTGCGCGTTTCCAGCACCGCCGGGGCGACCAGCACCAGCCGTTCGAGGCGCTCGGGATAGGCGATGGCGAACTGGCAGGCGCTGTAGCCGCCCATCGAGTGGGCCAGCAGATGCACCCGGTCCAGCTTCAGCGCATCGAGCCAGGCCGCTACGAACGCCGCCGCGCGGGTCAGCCCCACGCGAGAACGCTCGCGCCAGCGGTCGAACGGGCTGAAGTCGAGCGCGAAGCAGCGGAAGTGGGGCGCGAGGCGGCGGATCGTGGGGAGCCACCAGCGCCAGGAGCCGTCCAGCCCGTGCAGCAGGATCACCGTTGGCCCCGCTCCCGCCGTCACGTAGCGTGCCTCGCCCTCCGCCGTGGCGATCCGCGCGCGGCGCAACTCCGCACGCTGTGCCCCCTCCCCGCGCCCCATCGCCGCCCGAGCCTCCCGCTCACCCATCGCCCTTGCCCTGCCCCCTCGTCCGCGCGTTCGTCCCGCTTGTCGCCTCGCCCTGTCGCCAGTTCCGTGCCCGCCACGGCGCTATACTTGCGGTATGAGTAGTCGGTACGCAGTAGTCAGCAGTCAGAAAGCGACGCTGGCTGCTACGAAGACGCTACCCACCGGCGTTCGCCAAGCCTCTTTGGCTACTGACTACTGACTACTCGAAAGGCCCCCATGATCACCGACGACGCCCCGTTGCGCGAGCCGGTCAACGAGCCGTTGCGCTTCCCCACGCCGCCCGCCGCGCTGGCGCTGGGCGGTCAGGTCGATGACTGGTTGGCCGAGCACCCCGATTGGACCGCCCCCCCCGCGCCGACCGGGCCGGGGGACAAGTTCGTCCGCGATCCGGTCCACGGCTCGATCGTCCTGACCGCCGCCGAGGCGCGCGCCATCGATTGTGGCCCATTCCAGCGACTGCGCGGCATCTTCCAGGTCGGGCTGGCGTGGCTGGCCTACCCCTCAGCGCGCCACTCCCGCTTCGAGCACTCGCTCGGCGTGCGCCATGTGGCCGGGGCGATCCTCGATCGCCTGGAGGCGGTGCGCGGGAAACCGTATCGGGTCGAGCACCGTGCCGTGATCCTCGCCGCCGCCCTGATGCACGATGTCGGGCACGGCGCATTCTCGCACGCCTCGGAGGGGATCATCGCCGAGCACCCGGCGTATACCGGGCAGCTCCCCGGCGACGATCACCCGCACGAGGCGGTCAGCGCCCTGCTGATCGAGCGAGCGCCGCTGCGCGGGCGGATCGAGGCGCTCGGGGCCGATCCGGCGCTGGTCGCGGCCTGCATCCGTCAGCACGACGACGACAAGGCGGCGCTGACGGCGGCGGGGTTGCCGAGCGAACTATTGGGGATCATCAGCGGCCCGCTCGACGCGGATAAGCTCGACTACTTCGCGCGCGATTCGTACTTCTCCGGCCTCCCCTCGCTCGTCGATCTCGACCGCATCCTCCAGACGATGACGATCACCCCGGACGGGCGGCTCGGCATCACCCTGGCGGGGGCGTCCGCCCTCGAAGCGGTGCTGTACAGTCGGATCGCGATGCACGCGCATCTCTATGGGCACCAGAAGGTGCTGGCCGGGGAGGCGATGGTGCGCGGGATCATCGAGGAGTTGGTCGGCCCGGCGGTGGCCGGGCATCTCGGTTCGGCGGGGCGCGGCGTGCTGATCCTGCGCGGCAAGGGAGGGGCACCGCAGGAGATCGGCTTCCGCCTCGTGGCCGATTACCTGCGCGTGGACGACCGCGCCTTCCTGGTCGCCCCGACCGATCAGCCGCGCGTGGCCGATCTGCAAGACCGCATCCTGCGCCGCGAGATGTTGAAGCGCGCGTTCAGCCTCTCCTACGACGAACTGCCGACCGATCTCCTCGGACAGCCGACGATCGGCGAGGACGAGTACCTGCGCTTCCTCCTCTACCTGCACGAGCCGGGCCAATTGGAACGGCTGCGCTGGGCGATCCTGCGCGATCTCCCCGCGTTACGGACGAGCGATCTCTGGGTCCGCGCGACCGATGTGCCGGACGTGGCGAACACCGACAACTACGTGGTGGACCGCGCCGGACGGCTGACGCGCAACGCCACCATGTTCGCGGACTGGGACCGGCGGCGCGACCAGCACTATCCCGACGTGCCGCATCACCCGACCCTGCGGAACTATCTCTTGCTGAAGGCGAAGGTCCACGTCTTCTGCCCCTCCGCCGAGCGCGCCGTTGTGGGTGTGCGCGCGCGCGCCGCGATCGCCGAGCTGTATCGCGAGAGCCTGGCGCGCGGCGCGCGCCCCGGCCTGGCCGCGCCGGGTGTGATCGAGGGCTGAGCCACCGCCCGCGCTCCATGCACGAATCGGATGCGAATGTAGATGCACTTGTAGTCTAACAATGCAAGCGTCAAGAGTATTGCGATTACGATCCCCGGCGCGCTGAACGTCGATCCGGCACGCAGGCGAGCGTAGCTGCCGCGAACACAAAGACACCCGCCCCGAGCCAATATGGTGCATTGGATGCTACATGATCATATGCTGCGCCAGCCCAGAGCGGACCGAGCGCGCCCATCAGGCTGCTGAGTGCGGTGGTCACACCCATGAGGGTGCCTTGTTCGCGCGGCACCACGCGGTTGACCATCAGCGTGCCAAGCGTCGGGAAGCTAATGCTGCTCGCGATGGTCCTGAACACCACGAGCAGATAGATCGGCCAAAGAATCGGCATAATAATCGTTGCCACTGCACCGAGTGCTTGTCCGATCAACGCGGCACCAGCGAGACGCTGCTCGCCGAACCGTCGCACAAGCGGCGGTATCGACCGCTGCACCAGCATGACCGCGATACCCGCTAGCACCAGCAGCGCGCCGATCTGCTGCGGCTGTGCTGCGAATGTATCGATGAGATACAGGGTCTCGGTACTGTTGATGCCATTGAATGCGAGGTTGAAGAGACAGAGCGTTAGCAGCAGCCGACCGAGTGTGGGTCGGCGCGCCATCGTGCCGATCGCTACAAACGGGCTGAGATCGGTTAGGCGCAGCGCGACTGTCGTACGCTGTTCTCGCGGCAGCGACTCGGGTAGCGCCAGCAGGCATAGCAGCAAGCTCAGCAGCGCGAGCGCCGCCGCCGTGAACGCCGGGGCGGCCAGATTGATCTGGCCCAGCGCCGCGCCTAACGCTGGGCCGAGCACCAGGCCCAGTCCCCAAGCCAGCCCGATCAGCGTAAAGTTCTTGACGCGCGTCGCGGGCGTGGAGAAATCGGCGATGTAGGCGGCAGCAACAGATTGGTTGCCGGCGGTGCTCCCGTCGATCAGCCGCGACAGGAACAGCACCCATAGCGCGCCGCCGATGCCGAACAACACATAACCGAGCGCCGAGCCGAGCAGACTCGCGAGCAGCACCGGTCGGCGGCCATAGCGATCGCTCAACTTCCCTAGCAGCGGCGCGGCGATGAACTGGGCCGCCGCGTAGAGCGCATTCAGGAGGGTGAGCGTCAGGGCGTCGTCGCTATACTGGCGCACGATGTAGGCGGCGATCGGATATAAGATGCTGATACCGACGACATCGAGCAGGAGAACGCAGAAAACCAGGCCGAGCGCCGCACGGGCTGGGGGGTTATGCACGCGCATAGGGTGGGCCTTGGTGTTGTGGCGAGTGCCAATCGCGCGGGCGAATAGGCCATTGCACCTCGGTGCGGTACGACATTGCTTGGCTGGCGGCGGGATGCGTCCGGTACACCTCGCGCGGCGGGCCGTGCTGGTCATACTCGTGCTCTTGGATCCAGACCAGGATCGCCCAGTAGACCGCCCATAGCTCGGCGTGCGGCCCGATGTGCATCACCCACGCGACCGTCCCGGCCGCCAGTTGCTGGCAGGTCACGCGCTCCGTATCGGGCATCGGTGCGGTGATCGGAACCGCAATTTCACTATCGACCCGATCTTCGCTGTACTCGTGTGAGATTCGCACGGGGGGTTGGGCGTGGCAGCGTATACCGAGCCGGGTTGTGATCGTAACGAGCTCGTCGATCAGTACTGGGATAATCCGGGTTTCCTCATCCGGCGAGGTGCGGATGCGGATACTGGCGACTAACTGGGGCGGCAGTTCCTTAGAGGCCGTTTCATAACCCTACGATGCGCCTTAAGTCTGTAGCAATCACGCCATTTTTCTTTTGGTTTATGGGGTTATGAAACGGCCTCTTAGTCTGCACCGTGAACGCCAGATCGTCATCGTGATGGTCGATCAGTTGTTGCACGAGGCGAAGTGCTTGCTGATCTCGCGCGATGCGGTCTGCAATGCGCCGCCGCTGATCGCGCAAGAGCGCCTCGATCGCCATCGGGGTAGGCGCGTGTACCACCGCTTCGATCGCCTCGAGCGGCATATCGATCGAACGGAGCAGCCGGATCCGGTGGGCCAGCGGCACTTGAGTGATGCGGTAGTAACGATAGCCAGATTCTGCATCGACGATGGCCGGGCGAAGCAGCCCGAGCGCATCGTAAAGGTGCAGCGCCTTGATGGTGAGCCGAGTGAGCTGGGCGAAACGGCCAATCGAGATGAGGTCGCTCATCGTCGCCCTCCTTTCCGCACCACACTACACTCGCCCCCAAGGGAAGAGTCAAGAGTAGACGTAGGAAAGCCAGACATCTACCAGATGCTCCAGTCCGAAACGTGCCATTTGCCCGCCGCGCGCGCCGGTGGCAGGATAGCGTGATGCGGCAACCGCGCCGCGTCCCCGCGCGGCGGGGTGAGCGTTGTGGGGGGCAGAACGATGATCAGGGTAGGATTGGTCGGCTATGGCTTCGCGGGACGGGGTTTCCATGCGTACCTGATCGGCCTGGTGCCAGAATTGCAGCTCGTGGCGGTCGCCACGCGCGACGCCGCGCGACGGGCGCAGGCCGAGGTGGATCACGGCGTAGCGACCTACGAGACGCTCGATGCGATGCTCGACCGGGGAGAAGTCGATCTCGTCGTCATCGCGACGCCGCACGACACCCACCGCGATCTCGTTTGCCGGGCGCTGGACGCGGGGAAGCACGTCGTCGTCGATAAAGTGATGGCGCTGACCGCCGCCGAGGCCGACGAGATGATCGCCGCGCGCGACCGGGCCGGCACCATCCTCAGCGTCTTCCAGAATCGTCGCTGGGACGGTGACTACTTGACCGTGCGCCGTGCGCTCGACGCCGGGTGGCTCGGGACACCCTTCCTCTTCGAGTCCGCCGTGGTGAATTATCGCGCCCCGCGCGGCTGGCGCGGCGACACGGCGGCGGGCGGCGGCATCCTCTTCGACTGGGGCGCGCACCTGATCGATCAGGCGCTGCAACTCGTCCCCGGCCCGGTCGCGTCGGTGACGTGCGACATCCAGTATCGCGGCTGGGGCGCGGCGATCGGCAGTTACGCGCGTCTCCTGATTCGCTTCGCGGGCGGCGTTCTCTACAGCATCGAACTCGGCAACCTCGTCCGCGCGGAAACGCCACGCTGGCGCGTGATCGGGGAGCGCGGGGCGCTGATCAAGACCGGGCTCGATCCCCAGGAGCGCGCGATGCTGGCCGGGGACATCGGCGCGGCGGTCGAGGCCCCGCAGGATCGCGCGCAGATCCGCACCGAACTCGATGGCCTGGCGACCGCGCTGACCGTCGAAGGGGTGCGGGGCGACTGGACCGCCTACTATCGCAACGTCGCCGCCGCGATTGCCGGGACCGCGCCCCTCGCCGTCCTGCCCGAAGAGGCGCGGCGCGGGCTGACAATCCTCGATGCCGCGATGGCGTCCGCGCGAAGTGGCGAGACGGTGCGCCTCGGTGAGGGGGGCTGAGTCAGGCGTAGCTGGGAGGGGGGGCGCCCCGCCGCGCGCGGCTCATTCACCTCATCCAGAACGAGAGCGCAAGGATTGACCGATCGCCGAGCTCGAGGCGTCGATAGTTGACGAAGGCGACGCACTCGATCAGCGCCGCGTACTGCTCGGGGCAGCGCGCGGCGAAGCCCGTCACCTCATCGAGGCGCAGCGTGAGGACATCGCCCTTACCCACGGTGATCCGCGTCATCCCCAGGTCAGGTTCATCGACGTAGGTCATGCAGTCGATCCAGGCGTTCATGTTGCGCCCGTAGTACCCCGGGAATCCGAGGGTCTCGGCGAACACATCGTGGAACGTGCACCAATCGGTGATCCGGCTGGTTGGAATCGGTACGACCGTCATCGCACGCCTCCATCGCGCATCCTCATGCGACCCCGTAGCGATCGGCGGTCGCACTATGCTGCCAACGCCAGGGGCGGGTGCCGCGCGGCATCCCCGTCGGGGTCACCCCGGCGTCGGGCATCTCGCCGCCGAAGCGCCCGAGGGCGACAATCCAGGAGCGTTGCTCGGCGGCGGTGAGGACGCCGCCGAAGTCCGCGCGCCCCGCATCGACGAAGCGGGCGAGATCGCGCTGGAGCTGGACGAGCGACCAGAACGCGATCTCGCCCGCCTCCGGATGGAATTGCAGGTGGTGATGGCGGTGCCCGAGGCAGAGGCGGTGCGCCGCCTGTCGGCCCCGCAGCGCCAGCGCGGCGGCGGCGTGTGCCGCGTGGCAGGCCGGACACCCCGCAGGCGTGTCCGCGCCATCGGCGAGGGCCGCCACGAGGGTGTCCCCCGCCCTGGTGAAGCTCGCCCAGGCGTGCGCCCGGCAGAGGCCGGGCGCGGGGCCGACGGCGTGGGCCGCGCGCGCGCCCGCCGCGCAGGCGGGGCAGTCCGGCGCGGCGCTGAAGACGTGCGCGGGCCGTGCGCCGACCAGGAATGCCAGGCGCTCGGCGGGGGTGCCGCGCCCCTGGTCCCGCGTCGCCGCCGCGACGAGTTGCGCCCGGATGTCCGGCGTGGCCTGCGGCGCGAGCGCCCGCAGGTGCGGGCGACAGAGGGCCGGGGCCGCGCTCCCGCCGCGCAGGAGGAGCAGGAGTTCGGCGCGGTAGGCGGGCTCGGTGCGGTCGAGGATCTGGCAGACCGGGCAGGGGTGCTCCGGCGCGAACCAGCGCCGCCGCGCGGCCAGATCGAGCCAGTGGCGCAGGAGATCATTGGTCAGCGGCACGTAGAGGAGGGCGACGCCGCGCGCCGATTGCGCCGCGAGCGCGGCGGTCGGGAGCGCCCAGGTGTGCGCGGTGCAGAAACCGCGACTGCTCAGGAGGCGTCGGTGGGCCTCGGGCAGGGTCACGCGCTCATCGAGCAACGTTTCGAGGTGGTGCTGCGTCGCGATCCCGGCGACGCGGCAGAGGGGGCAGCCGGACCCGGTCATGGCGTCGAGCAGGCGCGCGGTGAGGACCGACTGGCCGGGCTGCCGCCGGTCGAATCGTCGCCGCATCGTGTCCAGCATCGCCATCCCCCGCGCCGTCCCCCCCGCTCACAGCCACAACTGTAGCGTGCGGACGCGGCCCGTTGCCAGCAGTGTTGCCCGATGCGATACCGCACAGCCCTCGGGTGTGCGGTACGGCACGGTGCCCGCCCCACCGATGAGTACTGTGGGGCGATAGGGCCGGGAGCTTTTCGGGCGCGGGTCGCGTCCGATCGGGAAGTCAGGGGGCGGATAGATGGGCGGGGCGCTTTAACAAACCTTTAACTTAACGCGCATGACTCGTGCCGGGTCACCGTGTTACCATATCTCCCGTCACAGGTGTAACGGCGACACTATCGCGAGCGACTGGAATAGCGGCACGGCTGGCAGACAGGACCATACCGGTCACCCGGCGTGAAACGCCCCTTCCGGGGTGACATGGCGCGCGCGGGGTATGGCAGCCGGAAGGATGGTGAGCGGCGTGGCGCAAGTGAGCGGCAACCTGGGGGCGGATCCGGCGCTGGCCAGGGTCAATCCCTTGCAGTCCGGGGTGTCGGGCGCGGCGACCGTGCGCCGCCGGGCCAGCGGGCGGCGCGACAATCGCCTCGCCTACCTTTTCCTCGCGCCGGCGATCGCGATCCTCTCCGTCTTCCATTTCTTCCCGCTCTTCTTCTCCCTCTACATCAGCCTGCACAATTGGCGCATCCGTAAGGTCGATTTCCTGGGGCTGGCAAACTACACCGAGGCGTTGCAGAAGCGCGAGTTCTGGCTCTCCCTCGGCAACACCGTCTACTACGTGATCGGGACCGTCCCGGTCACGATGGTGCTGGCTCTCTTCATCGCCTATCTCCTCTTCCAGAAGGTCAAATTCCTCTCCTTCTTTCGCACCGTCTACTTCCTGCCGTACATCACCTCCTCCGTCGCCGCCGCCGCGATCTGGACCTGGATCTTCAATGCGCGCACCGGCGTGATGAACCAGCTCTTGGGCCACGTCGGGGTGCAGTTGCGCTGGCTGCTGGAGCCGCGCGGGATCTTCGCTATGATGGCCGATCGCTTCGGCCTCCAGTTGCCGACGGTCATGGCGGGGCCGAGTCTGGCGCTGGTGGCGATCATGCTAGTGGCGATCTGGCACCTGATCGGCTTCGACATCGTGATCTTCCTGGCGGGCCTGGGGAACATCAACAAAGAGCTCTACGAGGCGGCACGGATCGACGGCGCCGGCGAGTGGGCGATCTTCCGTCGCATCACGATCCCCCTGCTCGCCCCGACGATCTCCTTCCTCACCATCGTCTCGACGATCGGCGCGTTCAAGGCGTTCAACGAGATCTACGTGATGTCCCTCTCCGTGCGTGGGAATAACGGCAAGGCGGGCGACCCGCTCGGCAGCACGCAGACGGTGGTCGTCTACGTGTATAACCAGTTCTACAGCTCGCAGCGCCTCGGCTACGGCTCGGCGGTGGCGTTCCTCCTCTTCGCGATCATCTTCGCGCTGACCCTGCTGCAACTCTGGTACGGGCGGCGGCGCGAGGCGGTCTGAGCGCGCGACACCCCACGAACCACCGGCGATTCCAACGCGCAACCCCGCATGAAGCAGCGCGAATCTTGGCTGGAGGCGACCGATGGCGGCATCTTCGACGACGATCACCGGCACACGGACCGCTGCGCGGCGGGAACCGCGCACCCCGGCCTGGCTCGCCGGGCGGGTCGCGATCTACCTCTGCCTGACGATCGGGGCGCTCGGCGCGGCGTTCCCCTTCATCTGGATGCTGCTGACCTCGCTGAAAACGCAGAATGAGGCGACCCGCTCCACGCTGACGATCTTCCCTGCCGCGCCGCAGTGGCACAACTACGTCGAGGCATGGCAGACCGCCCCGTTCGGGCGCTACTTCTTCAATACCACCTTCGTCGCGGTTGCGGTGGTGGCCGGGATGTTGGTCACGTCGGTGCTGGCGGCCTATGCCTTCGCGCGGCTCGACTTCAGCGGCAAGAACGTCGTCTTCGCCCTGTTCCTGGCAACGATGATGATCCCGTTCGAGGCGACGCTGATCCCGAACTACATCATCATCACCCGTCTGCCCGATCCGGGGAGCCTCCGCCTCATCGCCGACTTCCCGTTCCTGGCGGCGGCGGCGAACTGGTACAACACCTACTGGGCGCTGATCGTCCCCTGGACCGCCAACGTGGTCAACATCTTCCTGCTGCGGCAATTCTTCATCTCGATGCCGCAGGAGTTGTACGACGCCGCCGCGCTCGATGGCTGCGGCCACCTGCGGACGCTCTGGAGCATCATGCTCCCGCTGGCGCGCGCGCCCCTGGCGGCGACGGTGATCTTCAGCTTCCTGAGCAGCTGGAATAGCCTGCTCTGGCCCTTGCTGGTCACCGGCAAAGATCAGCTGCGCCCCATCCAACTCGGGCTGAGCTACTTCGTGAACGCGGAGAGCAACGACCCGCAACTCTTGATGGCCGCATCGGCATTCACCATCGTGCCGATCGTCATACTCTACTTCGTGGCCCAGCGACAGTTCATCGAAGGCATCGCCTCCTCGGGGTTGAAGGGGTAACGGCCACGGGGCGAGCCGGGCGGGGAGAAGGAGGAGGCGCATAGGGAGCGAGTGACGGCGAGTAGTCGGTAGCCAATAGTCAGTGGTCAGAGAGGCGAGTGCCGCTGGGGGGCGGTAGGACCTAGCGAACTCTCGACCGACTGACGACACCGCTACTGACTACTGACTACTGATTACTGACTACTTCCTGAAGGAGCACAACCTGTGAAGATGGCGCAACGCCAGATCACGTTCCTGGCCGTATTGATCAGCGCGATGCTGGTGCTGGCCGCCTGCGGCGGCAACGCGAGCCCGACCGCCGGTTCGACCGGTGCCAGCACCGCCCCGAGCACCGCCCCGCCGACCGCCGCCTCTTCGGCGGCCCCGAGCAGCGCCGCCACCGCCGCCCCCACCAGTGGTGCCGCCGGCGGCGCGGCGACCGTGGGGGCCACCCGCACGGTCGCCACAACGGGCGGCACGACGACCCCGACCCGCGCGGGCGCGACCCCCTCGACCGGGATCAACGCCGGTGCCGCCGGGGCCGCCAACAACTACGGCCTCAAGCCCGGCAGCACCACCCCGATCGATAACGTCACCATCTCCGCGCCGGTGACGCTCACCTTCTGGCACTCGCAGACCGGCGCGAACGCCGAGCAATTGAACAAGATCATCGCCGACTTCCAGGCGGCGAACCCGAACATCAAGATCGACGCGCAGAACCAGGGCACCTACACCGACATCTACAAGAAGAGCATCGCCGCGATCAACGGCGGCGGGCTGCCGGACCTATCGGTCGCCTACGAAAGCTTCGTCTCCGAGTACCAGGCGGCGAACGTGGTCCTGCCGCTGGAGGACTACGTCAATTCGAGCAAGTATGGCCTGAGCGCGCAGGACATCCAGGATTTCTACCCGGTCTACATCACCGACAACCAGTACGCCGAGTACAACAATCAGATGCTCTCCTTCCCCTTCACCAAGAGCGAACTGGTGATGTACTACAACGCCGACAAGCTGAAGGAAGCGGGCCTGACCCCGCCGAAGAGCTGGGACGAGTTCGTGTCGTCCTGCAAGAAGTTCACCGGCGACACGAAGGGGTACGCGATCAATATCGATGCCTCGACCTTCAACGGCGCGGTTTACTCCAACGGTGGCAAGCTGATCAACGACGACCAGAAGAGCTGGGCCTTCAACGGCCCGGCGGGCGTGAAGTTCATGCGCGACATCGCGGACATGGTCAAGAGCGGCTGCGCCTACCAGATCGCCAAGGCGAACGACGATCAGGCGGCGTTCGGCGAGGGCAAGGTCGTCTTCACCCTCGGTACCACCTCCGGTCTCTCGTTCTACAAGAGCGCGGTGGACAAGGGCGCGAAGTTCAACTGGAACATCGCGATCATCCCGCAGGGGAACAATGGCGGCACCCCGGTCACGACCAGCTACGGCGGGAACGTCACCCTCTTCAAGTCGAATTCGCCGGAGAAGCAGCTCGCGGCGTGGCTCTTCATCAAGTACTTCGCCTCCACCAATGTCAGCGCCCAGTGGAGTTCGTCCACCGGCTATCTGCCGGTACGGAAGTCCTCGACGGACACGCAGGCGGTGAAGGATCAGTTCGCGAAGCTGCCGCCCTATCAGGTGGCGGTGACGGAGATTCAGCAGTACGGGCGCCCGGAGACCTCGGTCAAGGGGACGCAGGATACCCGGACCTTCATCCAGGATGCCTGGACCGCCATTATCGGCGACCCGAACCAGGATCCCCAGAAGCTGCTGGACAACGCCGTGCAGCAGGGGAACGACGCGCTGAAACAACGCTAACCGGATCGCGCGCAGCCGACGTAACGCGAGCGGGGCGGGCCACAGTGGCCCGCCCCGGCCCATTTGTCCGGTCCTGGGCCGTAAGAACGGCCCGGTCTGGTACTTTGGTACTATGATGTAGCTCGTATGCGCTATCCGTTCACCCGAATGGTTATGGTATACTGCGCGAGGTCTGGGTTTTTTAGCATAGGCATGAATGATCGTACCCGCGTTCTGGGGGCAGCATGTCGGTGTCTATGGTGGAAGAACCTGCCTACCAGGGGCCACGCCGGACAGGATCTCGCCGCACGATCGAGGAGACTATGAGCGGCGCCGAGCGACTCGCGGAGCTGAACAGCGCCGCGCTGGCGATCATCACCGGGAGCGAGACGCAAATTGGCGATCTCGAACGGCGCGTCGAAACCCTCCGAGCGCAACTCGATACCGAGCGCCGTCGCCTCGGCGCGGCGCTCGATGAGTTGAGCGCGCGTTTCTACGAGAATGCGCGGGCGGAGGGTGCCGGTGCGGGGAGCCCGCTCAATCTTAAGTCGTTCCGCGACGCGGAGCGCGACCTCGGCGAGCAGTTGATGTCCTGCGACGGTCTCGCCTCGAAGCTCAACGGACTCAGCAATCTGCTGACCGTCAGCCGCAATCAATTCACCCCGCAGGGGGAAGACTCGCCCACGGTCGATGTCTGGCGGCTGGTGGAGCGGATCGCGATGATCAAGGCGCAAGAGGAGGAGCGCTCGCGCCTGGCGCGCGAGATCCACGATGGGCCGGCCCAGGTGCTGGCGAACGCGATCCTCGGCCTCGAACTCTGTGAACAGATCGCGCGGCGCTCCCCGGAGCAACTGACCGACGAGTTGGCCCGCCTCAAGGCGACGATGCGTGAGGGGCTGCTGGAGGTCCGCCGCTTCCAATTCGATCTCCGCCCGTCGTCCCTGGCCGATCGGGGTTTGTTGCTGACGTTGCAACGCTACATCAACGAGTATCGCACCTTCTTCAAGCTCAACGTCGATCTCCAACTCCCCGATCGCCTGCCGACGCTGAGCAAGGACGAGGAGTTGCAGACCTTCCGCATCGTGCAGGAGGGGCTGCAAAATATCCAGAAGCACGCGCGGGCGACGGTGGTGGTGGTGCGGCTGGAAGCGCAGGACGAGGCGCTGACCGCGACGATCCAGGACAATGGCCGTGGCTTCATCCCCCATCAGAAGGAGCCGACCCTGCTCTCCGGCGCGGGCCTGCGCGGCATGGGCGAGCGTGCCGCCTCGGTCGGTGGCGATCTCCTGGTCGAGAGTCGGCCTGGCGGGGGTACGACGATCATATTCAGTTTACCGCGCGCGGTGGCGGTTGAGGAGGAATCCCGAGTATGAACAAGGTGCGGATCCTGCTGGTTGACGATCACCCGCTCTTCCGCCAGGGCGTCACCTGGACCCTCACCAACCAGCCCGATCTCGACATCGTCGGCGAGGTGGCCGATGGGCAGGCGGCGATCCAGCAGGCGGACGTCCTGCTGCCGGACCTCGTCCTCTGCGACATCAACCTGCCGGGCATGAACGGCCTGGAGGTGACGCGCATCCTCAAGCGGCGGCACCCGCAGATGGCGGTGATCATCCTGACGCTGCACGAGGATGACGAGCAGCTATTCCACGCGATCCGCGTCGGGGCCTCGGCCTATGCGATCAAGGACATCGCCGCGCAGGAGCTGATCTCGCTGATCCGGCGCGTCGGGCGCGGCGAATACCTGATCAACGAGAATGTGCTGTCGCGCCCGTTCGTCGCCTCCAAGGTGCTCGATCAGTTCCGCGAGCTGGCGACCCTCGACGAGGCCACCGACACGGTCTTCTCGCCGCTGACCCCGCGCGAGGTCGAGATCCTCGACTGCGTGGCGCGCGGCAATTCCAACAAGGAGATCGCGCGACTCCTCTCGATCAGCGACCAGACGGTGAAGAACCACATCACCTCGATCCTCCGCAAGCTGGCCGTCAACGATCGCACCCAGGCGGTGATCTACGCGCTGCGCCACGGCTGGATCAAGCTCGGCGACGACGTATAGCGCCGACCTGGCGCAGAGAACGACGAACGAGGCCCCCGACGCACGATCGCGCCGGGGGCCTCGTTGTGTGGCGCCCGAGCGCCCGGTGCCTATGATCGCGCTCACCGCCCGGTGTCCGGTTGCCTGCGCAAGCTATCCATCACGAGATCGAGCAGGTGGCGCGAGCGCGCTTCCCAGTCGGCGTCGAGATCGATTCGCCAGAGAAAGCCTACCAGGAGCAAGACCTCCTCCGCGTCGATGTCCGGGCGCACCGCGCCTGCCTCCTGGCAGGCGTGCAGCAGGAGCGCGATCGCGCCGAGCACCGGTCCGTAATGCTCGTTGGCGAGTTCGGCCCGCGTGACGGCGTGCAGGGCGCCCGCGAGGCCGTGTTTGATCCGTCCGTGGTAGGCGAGACGGTCGAACCAGAGGCGCAGCGCCTCGAACGGCGGGTGTGCAGCGAGTAGTGCGGGTGCGGCGTCGACCAGCTCGCGGACATCGTGGCGATAGACCGCGAGCACGAGCGCTTCCCGGTTCGGGAAGTGCCGGTAGAGGGTGCCGGGGCCGATGCCGGCCAGTTTGGCGATGGTGTTCAGCGATGGGTCGCTCGATGCGGCCAGCGCGGTGCGCGCGACCTCCACTATTCGCGCGCGGTTCTGCTGCGCGTCGGCGCGCATGGCCGACCCTCGCGCCGCCGATCCCCGCCCCTGCCCGACCATCCGCTCTGCCATATCGGTCCGCGTCCTTGCTAAATGGAGAGCTCTCCGGTATAGTTTCAAGAGTAACGGAGAGCTCTCCATTTCGATGATACGCGATGTCCCTGCGGTGTGCAACCGGCGTCGTCCGGAGGGTCGAGGGCAGTCCTGGATAGCGCAGGGGCGGGAAAGGTAGCACCATGACGATGTCGGGAATCGCAAACAAGGTCGTCGCGATCACGGGCGCGAGCAGCGGTATCGGCGAGGCGACCGCGCTCCTGCTCGCCGCGCGCGGCGCGCGAGTCGTCCTCGGGGCGCGTGGATCTGCTCGGCTGGCGGCGCTGGCGGCGCGCATCGTGGCGGCGGGTGGTGACGCCGTTGCCCTCTCCACGGATGTCCGACGACGCGACGACCTCGTGGCCCTCGTCGCGTTGGCCTGTTCGCGGTACGGGAAGCTCGATGTGCTGATCAACAACGCGGGTGTCATGCCGATCTCCCCCTTCGATGATCTCCGCGTCGAGGATTGGGAAACGATGATCGACGTCAATATCAAGGGCGTGCTCTACGGCATCGCGGCGGCGCTGCCGGTCTTCCGCGAACAGGGGTACGGGCAGTTCGTCAATACCGCGTCCACCGCAGCACAGCGCATCGTCCCGACCCAGTCGGTCTATGCCGGCACGAAGATGGCCGTGCGCGCCATCTCCGAAGGGCTACGGCAGGAGGCCGGCGACTCGCTGCGCGTGACAATCGTCTCGCCCGGCATGACGCAGACGAACGCCGCCGATAGCATGACCGATCCCGAGGTGCGCGCCCGGATCAGGGAGCGACAGGCCACGATCGGGATGCCGCCCGACGCGGTTGCCCGCGCGATCGCGTTCGCGATCGCGCAGCCGGACGGTGTGGATGTGGGCGAGATCGTCGTCCGCCCTACCGCACAGAGTTGATGTCGAGCCGGTCATGCCGAGCCGACTGGCGCGCCCTGCCCGCCGCTATCGCCCGCGCGGACGTCCGGCGATAGGCGACCCGGAATCGCCGGACGTCCGTGTGGCACCGTATCGCGCCCGATTCGTTCTCAGGAGACGAGCGCGCCCCTGCCGTGCTCAAAGGGCCTGCTTTTTAGCAGGCGCTGTCCGCGCACAACCACCCCATTATTCGGTCGGTAGGGCCGGTGGATCGCACGGCGTATAGATGACGAGCTTCAGCGCGGGATCATCATTGGACTGGAAGCTCGCATACGCGAAGCAGAGCAATCCCTTCGTCGGATGGTGCAGCAGTTTCTGCCCGGACACAACGCTGCGGATATCGTGTTCCTCCCACCAGATCGCGAATTCGGGGCTCCCGCGTCGCAGGCGCGCCACGAGTTCGAGAAATGCGGGCTCCCCGGCCCAGAGATCGTAGGTGATCCGAAATTGCGCCACCATCCGTTTCGCCTCAGTGGCCCACGCCGCCCCGAAAAGCTGGCGGGCACCCGGCTCGGTCAGCATATACGAGAGGATATTGCGCTCCTCCTCGGCCTGTCGACCGAAATCGGTGAAGATTGCGGTCGCGGCGGCATTCCATGCCAGGATATCCCAGCGGCGTCCGGTGACATAGGCGGGCTGATCGAGGCGCTCGACGAGGCGGCGGACCATTGCGGGTACGCACTCGCGGGAGAATGCCCGGTGGTCGGCGTGCCGTGCCAGCGCCCGCAGATGCGCGTAGTCCACCTCGCCGAGGCGCAGCGCGCGCGCCAGCGCCTCGATCGTGGCGACGGAGGGGTTAACGGCGCGTCCCTGTTCCAGCCGGATATACCAGTCGACGCCGATGTCCGCGAGTTCGGCCACTTCCTCGCGGCGCAGGCCCGGGGTCCGGCGTCTGCGCCCGCTCGGCAGGCCCACCGTCTCGGGGCGCAACTTTTCGCGCCGTGAGCGGAGGAAATCGCCGAATTCGCTGCGACTTGGATGTGTCGTCATCTTCACGGCCTCGCTAGAAGGGGTCTGTACCATCCTAGGATACTACCAGGGCTGGATACGATCGAGGAGCCCGCTAGGATACTACTAGTACACGCGGGCCGAGATAGCCCGGTGGTTTAGGCGACGAGCGCCTTGCCCTGGTAGGTCCATTTGAAGGGCTTGGCCATGGTGCGGTTGTAGTAGGCGATGAAGGCCAGCACCTTGGCCTCG
>JAABUN010000671.1_pt1 | contig 56495 bp, 48 predicted proteins | sample 5559311 | NCBI WGS metagenome assembly JAABUN01 (sample SAMN10711877, study PRJNA513370) | rock metagenome | isolation source: Antarctica rocks | place: Antarctica: Victoria Land, Siegfried Peak sud
GCGCCACCCCCAACCGGCCGGCCACCAGCAGATCCCGCAGCAGCCGGTGCTCACGCAACGCCATCGCCACCCCCAGCCGGCCACCGACGGTCAACGCGTGCAACCCCAACACCGTCCCGGCCTCGGCCAGCACCTGCGGGCGCCGGCCGCACCGGCAGTCCTCCGACGTGTCGTCCCACACCGCCAGCAACGCCTCGCACTGCGCCGCGAACACCCGCCCGGCGTCGGCCTCCACCGTCCGCAACGCCGCGACCTGGCTGTCCTGCACCGCCACCAACGCCACGTCCTCGAACATGTGTTCGAGGACGACCCAAGAGCCTGGTCTGGGCAAGTCTTTCCGCAGGTCATCGCGGTAAAGGAATCTCGCCCCCCAGGACCATGGGACCGCCCGTTCCCCATTGATGCGAAAGGGTGGTCCCATCACCCTGGCGAGCGACACGAGAACGGACCCTGTCAAGGGACGAGCTGTTCAGATCTGATGCCGCAGGACGAGGTCCTGCCCTCAGGCCGAACGACCGCGACGTACTTGACGGCGACGTGCGTGGAACCGCCGTTAGCACCCTCTCCCTCGAGGCATGCTGGGTCTGCAGGGCGGGACCGCCGGCGTGAGGTCATCTAATGACCATGCGTGACCCGCGCGACTTCACGCCCGAGACCGGGATGGGACGCAACGGGCCAAGAGGACTAGTCGCAAGGGACTATGGACTCTGGGCCAACCCCGCCCTGACCCTGGTCCGCATGGTGAAGGTCCAGGTCATGGCTGTCGTGCTCACGACTTTGCTCACCGTGGCGTTGCCCACGCCGACGGCGGCGGCGTCCAACGAACAGCCACCGGCTGCGGCGTCCTTGCAGACTGGCGTCGGTGCCTCTGCGGAAGGTAGAGGCCATCGGCACACCCATGGGCCTGACGGGCTCGAGCTCGACCGAGGTCGTCGCCCCGGCGCCGGCGTCGTCGCCGAGAAGGTCGACGACACATTGACCGGCGGCTGGTCGACCGCTGACCCGCTGCCGGTGAGCGCGGTTGACAACCCTGACCGGTTCCAGAGCCTGCCGTCGGTGCACCTGGTGTATCTGTACGGCTCTGAGGTCAAGAAGCCGCGCACGCAGTTCCTGAACATGTTCGAGGCCGACGCGCGTGCCGCTCAGGAATTGCTGCAGCAGCGGTACGGCCGGTCGGTCAGGTTCGACGAGCGGGTCGACGGGCGGATGGACATCACCGTCGTGAAGAGCCGCTACCGCACCTCCAGCCTCGGCGGCAGCAAGCAGTTCGACCTCGTCTCGAGCGAGTTGAAGCGGGTCTTCCCGGACAGCGAGTCGCCGAGAAAGAAGTACATCGCCTGGCTGGACGCCCCGTCGAAGTACTGCGGGCAGGGCGAGCTCTACGGCGACTGGCACCGCGACCGGGAGAACTGGAACGACCTGCGGACCACCGGCGTGGTCTACCGGCCGTACGACCCGAGCAACGCCAACGGCGGGTTCTGCCGCGGGCGGACGCTGCTGCACGAGCTCGGGCACAACCTGGGCGCGCTTTACAGCAAGGCACCAAGCGCGTTCGACGGCGCGCACTGCAACGACGACAAGAACGACGTCATGTGCTACGCCAGCCAGGTCACGTCCGGCACCGACACGAGCGGGACCAGCAGCGGGCAGTTCGACTACGGCAACGACGACTACTGGGACGCCGGGGCGGTCGCGGGCAGTGACAACGGTGGCCCGGAACTCGAGGGCGGAACCGGCGAGCACTTGAAGCACTTGAACTGGTGGACCGTCAACCTGAGCCGGTTCGTGTGCCGCCCCGCCGGCGACGGCCCGACAACGGCGGTCCCGTGCGACGACTCCAGCACCGTTCATCCGACACTGGATGAGTTCCGCTACCACTCCGGGGACGAGGCGTACCCGCCGCCACCGTCGCAGCCGATGACCTAACTCGACCCTGATCGGTGAGGCGTTGAGCGGCCCCCTACCGCCGGCGAGCACAAGACCGCCAGCGCGCCACCGGCCCGACCAGCCGACCACACTCCGGCTGTGACCCAGGCCCTACGGCCGCACCGGCTCCCCGCCGGCGGCGGCGCTGGCCCGGGCGGCGTCGAGCACGGCCGCCGTGTCCCGCGACTGCGACAGCGGCAGCACCCAACCGGGGCCGCCGCGCAGCGCCGAGGACACCTCCTCGACCATGATCCGATAGGCGTCGCTCGCCGGGACGGCCACCCGCTCGGTGCCGGCGCCGTCCGACACCCACAGCTCGGTGTCGTCGCCGGTCCAGGCGGTGTACGCGGCTCCCCGCAGCTCCACCTCGCCGCGCTCGCCGGTGACGACGAGCCACTGGCGTTCACCGCCGATCATCCCCGCCCGCACCTCGGCCTCCGGGCCGCCCTCCCACGACAGGACGGCGCGGGCGTCGAGGTCGACGCCGCTCGGCCCCACCTCGAAGCGCGCGGCCACCTCGGTGGGCAGGCCGCGGCCGACCGCCCACAGGCAGGCGCTCACCGCGTAGCAGCCGACGTCGTAGAGGGCGCCGCCGCCCTTGACCGGGTCGAGCCGGTAGTTGCCCTCGGGCACCCCGGCGAAGGTGAACCCGGCCGTCACGTGCGCGACCGGCCCGACCTCGGGCAGCCGCGCCTGGGCCAGGCGCACCCGCGGGTGCCAGCGGTACCAGCTGGCCTCGACCACCGTACGACCGGCCCGGGCCGCCGCCCGCGTCAACTCGTCGACCTCGCCGGCGGTGAGCCCGAGCGGCTTCTCGCACAGCACGTGCTTGCCCGCCGACAGCGCCGCGAGGGTCCACGGCAGGTGAGCGTCGTTGGGCAGGCTGACGTAGACCACCTCGACCTCGTCGTCGGCGAGCAGGTGCTGGTACGTCGGGTGCACCCGGTGCGGCCCGAGCCCGGCGGCGCGCGCCGGGTCGCGGGCCGCCACCGCGTGCAGCACGGCGCCCTGCGCCGAGTGCACGGCGGGGGCGAGCGCGGCGCCGGCGACGTTGCCGGCCCCGAGAAAGCCCCAGCGCACGGGATCCGAGTGCACCGGACCGGTCATCCGGGCAGCGGCGCCGGACGGCCGCCGTCCGCCGCGGAGGTCGTCGCCGCCTGCATGAGCGCGATGTTCTTGCGGCTTCCCTCGGGGGTCACCGACATCGGCCACCCCGACAGCACCTGGTCGGCCAGCTCTCGGTGGAACGGCTGAGCGGGCGCCGGCGGGATGCTCACGAGTGTCTCGGAGGTGCCGCCTGCACCGTCGGGGGTGAACACCCGCAGCTCGGCCGGGCTGTCGGTGTGCCCGAGCCGGTCCTCGAGCAGCGTGCCGATGGACGAGCGGCCCACCACCCGCTCGTGCCGCCAGTCGCCGACGAGACCGCCCTCGGTGCCCAGGACGTAGAACTTCGGCTTGAGTGCGGCTGCCAGGTCGGAGTGCGTGAACTCCGCCTCCACGCCGTCGACGAAGTGCACGAGGACCCGGCTGTGGTCGGCGTTGGTGACGTCGTGCCAGACCCGCTTGTGGGTCGTCGCCGACACCCACTCGACCGGCTGGGGGAACAGGTCCATCACCCAGTCGAGGAAGTGGCTGCCCCAGTCGTAGATGGCGCCGCCGGACACCGCCTCGTCGGAGTGCCAGTAGTTGCAGGGGTGCCCGTAGCCGCCGAGGAAGCTCTCGTAGTGGAAGACCTCGCCGAGCTGCCCGCTCCGGACCACGCGCTTGAGCGCCAGGTAATCGGGGTCCCATCTCCGGTTCTGGTAGACCGCGAGGGTCAGCCCCCGCTCCGTAGCGGCCGCGACCTGCCGGTCGGCCTCGTCGACGGTGAGGCAGAACGGCTTCTCCACCACCACGGACTTGCCGGCCTCCAGGGCACGCAGCGTCCACTCCGCGTGGGTGTTGGGCGGCGTCGACACGATGACGAGGTCGACCGCGTCGTCGGCGAGCAGGTCCTCGCCCCGCGCGTGGCCGCGCACGGCGGGTGTCAACTCGCGGGCGGCCTGCACGCGCAGCGGGTTCGGGTCGCACACGGCCGCCAGCTCCAGGCCTTCGGTGAGCGCGATCGCGGCGTTGTGCTCGTGCCCGATCGCGCCGTAGCCCAGCGCACCGACCCGCACCGGGTCGGCGTCGCGCTCGCCGGCGAGGTGGCGGACCAGCCGGTGCACCACGCGCTGCCAGGGCGGGTCGGCGAAGGTCTGCGCCCGGGAGCCGACCGTCAGGAGCGCGACGCCGGTGCCGGCCCGCCAGGTGGCGACCGGGTGGTCGGCGTAGGCGACGTTGGCGGTCAGCACCACCTCGACGTCGTCGGCGGTCTTGTCCACCAGCGGCCAGGCCTCCCGTAGGACCAGGTCGCCGCCGAGCCGGGCCGTCACCTCGCCGGCTGCCGGCCCGGGGCGGACCCGGACCTCATGCAGCGGCGTCAGCCGGCCGGGCAGCACGCCGGCGGGGTCGGCGAGGCGACCCGGGTCGGGGCCGACGACGAGCACGGGGGTCCCCCGGACTCCGGTCTCCAGGAGCAGCCCGGCCGTCTGCTCGGAGGGCAGGCCCACCACGAGGACGACGTCGGCGGCGGGCAGGAGCCGCTCCCGTACGGCCATCCCGGCCCGGCGCAGCGCGTCGACGAGCGGCGCGGCAAGATCCTCGGTCGCCGGCCCGGTCACAACGCTCACGGTGGTCATGGGCGGCAAGGCTAGGCGGGCCGGTGGGGACCTGCCTGCGGGACGCCAGGGTGGCGCCACGGCGGGCCGCGCGGCGCCGCGCAGTGCCGGTCCGCCCGGTTCGTACGGCCGGGCCGGTTGCGGGCCGCTTGTCACCTGCGTCACCTTCCGCGTACGGTCCGCAACGTCAGTCCGCCCTGTCGCCGACCGCCGGGAACCCCTATGCCTGCTGTGCCCGCACTCCGCCGCCGCTGCTCGCCCGCGTCCCTGGCCGCCCTGCTGGCCCTCGCCGTGGTGTCCACCGCGGGTGCACCCAGCGTCATCCGGCTGTCCCGCGGCGACACGTTGTCCGACGTCGCGCGGGTCTACGGCACCACCGTCGGCGCCCTGCGCGCTGCCAACGGCCTGGCCGCCGGTGACCTGATCTACGCCGGCGACACCCTCACCCTACCGTCGTCGCGGAAGGCCACGACGACGTCGAGGACGACCGAGCGCACCCACGTCGTCAGCCGGGACCAGACCGTCAGCGCCATCGCCCGGCGCTACGGCACCAGCGTCAACGCGGTGCTGGCCCGCAACGGCCTCACCTCCGCCGCGCTGCTGCGGCCGGGGCAGCGGCTCGCCGTCCCGGTCACCGTGCGCACCGTCCGCGGCGGCACTGCCCCCACCACCTCCACGACGGTCGCGAGCGGCAGCGTCTCGGCCTCCGCCGCGCGGACCCGCGCCAAGCTCGCGGCGCGGCCGGTCCCCAGCAAGAGCCAGGTGCGCGCCCTGGTCGCCGCGACCGCCCGCCGGCACGGGGTCGACCCGTCGCTCGCGCTGGCCGTTGCCTACCAGGAGAGCGGCTTCCAGCAGCGCGTCGTGTCCGGGGTTGAAGCCATCGGCGTGATGCAGGTGATCCCGAGCACCGGCCGCGGGGTGTCCGCGCAGGTGGGGCGCCCGCTGGACCTGCTGCGCACCGAAGACAACGTCACCGCGGGCGTCGTGCTGCTGCGCCAGCTGCTGCGCTCCACCGGCTCCGAGCACAAGGCGCTCGCGGGCTACTACCAGGGCTTCGACTCGATCGCGAGGAAGGGCATCCTGCCGCAGACGACCGCGTACCTCGCCAACATCGACGCGCTGAAGCCGCGCTTCCGCAACGGCTGACCGCGGCTGCCGGAGCCCGCCCGCGGCGGTTCTAGGATGGGTGGTCGTGGTGACCCCCGTGCAGGCCGACGACCCGCTGGTCGGGCGCCTGCTGGACGGTCGCTACCGGCTGTCCGGGCTGCTGGCCCGCGGCGGGATGGCGACGGTCTACGTCGGGGTCGACGAGCGCCTCGACCGGCCGGTCGCCGTCAAGGTGATGCACCGGGCGCTCGCCGACGACCCCGACTTCGTTGCCCGCTTCACCCGGGAGGCCCGCTCGGCGGCCCGGCTGTCCGCGCCCGAGGTCGTCGCGGTCTACGACCAGGGACGCGACGAGCAGACCGGTGCGGCCTACCTCGTCATGGAGCACGTCGAGGGCCGCGACCTGCGGGCGCTGCTCCACGACCGCGGGGCGCTGCCGGCCGGCCGGGCGCTGGCGCTGCTCGAGCCGGTCCTGCGGGCGCTCGCGGCGGCGCACCGGGCGGGCATCGTGCACCGCGACGTCAAGCCCGAGAACGTGCTGCTCGGCGACGACGGCCGGGTGAAGGTGGCCGACTTCGGGCTGGCCCGCGCCGTCCAGACCAGCGAGCTGACGTCGACGACCGGCCTGCTGATCGGCACCGTCGCCTACCTCGCCCCCGAGCAGATCGAGAACGGCAGCGCCGACCCGCGCACCGACGTCTATGCCGCCGGCGTCGTGCTGTGGGAGACCCTCACCGGCGCCCCGCCGTACGCCGCCGAGACCCCCATGCAGGTGGCGTACCGGCATGTCCACGAGGACATCCCTGCCCCGTCGACCTGCGTCGACGGGATCCCGCCCGGCCTCGACGACCTCGTCGTACGGGCCACCCGGCGCGACCCGGCGCTGCGGCCGGTCGACGCCGGGGCCTTCCTCGCCGAGGTGCGAGCGCTGCGGCAGGGTCAGGTCGACCCGCCGGCGCGCGACGGGCGGCACGACACCCTCGTCGCGCCCCGGCCGCCGGTGGCTCCGCCGCCCCGTTCCGCCCCCGCCCAGGGCAGCAGGCGGGTCCGGCCGGCCCGCCGGCGGCGCGGGCCGGCCTTGGTGCTGGTCGTGCTGCTGCTCGCCCTGCTCGCCGCCGGCGGCGGCTGGTACCTCGGGGCGGGCCGCTTCACCCGGGCACCCGCCGTGCTCGCCCTGACGCAGGCCGACGCGGAGCAGAGCCTGCGCGCGGCCGGCCTCGAGGCCGCGCTGCAGCCGGCCCGCTTCGACGAGACCGTCCCCGCCGGGCAGGTGCTCGACCAGGACCCCGACCCGGGGGGCCGGGTGCGCAGGGACGGCACCGTGACGCTGGTGGTGAGCAAGGGCCCGGACCGCCGCACCGTCCCCCGCTCGGTGCTCGGCGCGACCCAGGAGGCCGCCACCGAGGCCATCCAGGCGGTCGGGCTGCGGGTCGGCGACGTGCGCAGGGAGTTCTCCGCCTCGCCGGTCGGCAGCGTCCTGCGCACCGACCCGACGGCCGGGCAGGCGCTGCGCCCGCAGTCCCTCGTCACGCTGGTCGTGAGCAGGGGCGTCGAGCAGCTGCCGGTGCCCGACCTGCGCGGCAGAGCGCAGGCGGACGCCGAGAGCCAGCTCAAGGCCGCCGGCTTCACCACCAAAGCCCAGCCGGTCTTCAGCGACACGGTGGCCGCCGGCACGGTGGTCGACCAGTCGCCCGTGGGGGGCACGGCCGGCCGCCGCTCGGCCGTCACGCTCACGGTGAGCAAGGGCCCCGACGTGACCCAGGTGCCCGACCTGCGGGGACGCGGCAAGGACGAGGCGCAGGCGCTGCTGCAGGCCCAGGGGCTCCAGGGCCGGCCGATCGACCTGCCCGACGGTGGCGGCCAGGTCGTCACCCAGAGCCCGGCGGCGGGGTCGACGGTCCCCCGGGGCAGCACCGTCACCTACTACATCCTCTAGCGCGCCCGCTACTGGCCGCTCCCGCCGGCGGTCTGGCACGCTCTTGCGATGCCGCCCCGCAAACCCTCCCCGGTGGGGTCGCACGTGCCGGTCGGCGGCGGGCTGGCCAAGGGCCTGGCCTACGCCCGGGAGATCGGCGCCCGAGCAGTGCAGGTCTTCGTCTCCAACCCGCGCGGCTGGGCGCCCAGCGCCGGGGACCCGCGGCAGGACGCCGCCTTCCTGGAGGACTGCGCCCGCACCGGCATCCCGACCTACGTGCACGCGCCCTACCTCGTCAACTTCGGCTCGCCGAACGAGGCCACCCAGCGCCGCAGCGCCGAGGCCGTACGCCACGCCCTGAAGCGGGCCGCCGCGATCGGCGCGCTGGGTGTGGTCGTGCACGCCGGCAGCGCGGTCGCCGGTGCGCACCGCGACGACGCGATGGCCCAGCTGCGCGAGCTGCTGCTCCCGGTGCTCGACGAGCTGCCCGAGGGCGCCCCACGGCTGCTCGTGGAGCCGACGGCCGGGGGCGGGCAGGCGCTGGCGGCGACCGTGCAGGACCTGGGGCCGTGGTTCGCCCGGCTGGACGACCACCCCGCGCTCGGCGTGTGCCTCGACACCTGCCATGCCTTCGCGGCCGGCCACGACCTCTCCGCCCCCGGCGGCATGAAGCGCACCCTCGACGCGCTCGTCAAGACGGTCGGCCGCGGACGGCTCGGGCTGGTGCACGCCAACGACTCCAAGGACCCGCTGGGCTCCAGCCGCGACCGGCACGAGGCGATCGGTGCCGGTCACATCGGTACGGACCCGTTCGCCGAGCTGTTCCGGCACCCGGCCACGCGCGGCGTGCCGGTGGTCGTCGAGACGCCGGGCGACGCCGCGACCCACCGGCGCGACGTCGAGCTGCTCTGCAGCCTGCGCGACGCGTGAGGGGCCGCAACGCCCTCGCACCGCTGGTCGCCCTGCTGGTCGTGACGGCCGTGTGGGGTTCCACGTTCGTCGTCGTCAAGGACGCGGTCGACCGGATGCCGGTCACCGATTTCCTCACCTGGCGGTTCGGCCTGGCCAGCCTCGCGATGCTGGCCCTGCGGCCGGCCGCCGTGCGGCGGCTGGCACCCGGCGGCCTGCGGGCCGGCGCACTGCTCGGCGTCGCCCTCGGCGCGGGCTACCTGCTGCAGACCCTCGGTCTGCAGACCACGCCGGCGTCCGTGAGCGGATTCCTCACCGGCATGTTCGTCGTGCTCACCCCGCTGGGCTCGGCGGTCCTGCTGCGTACCCCGCCGGCGCCGGTCGCCTGGGCGGCGGTGGCGCTGGCCACCGTCGGGCTCGGCCTGCTGTCCCTGCGCGGCCTGTCCATCGGCACCGGCGAGCTGCTCACCCTCGGCTGCGCCGCCGCCTTCGCGCTGCACATCGTCGGCCTGGGCCGATGGGCGGGCTCCTACGACGCGTACGGCCTGGCGGTCGTGCAACTGCTCACCACCGGCGCCCTGTGCGCGTTCGTCGCTCTGCCCGGCGGGCTGGCCCGCCCCCCGGACGCGGGGGTCTGGGCCGCTCTGGCGCTCACCTCGCTGGCCGCGACCGCGTTCGCCTTCGTCGTGCAGACGTGGGCGCAGTCGCACCTCACCCCGACCCGCACCGCCGTCGTCATGACGATGGAGCCGGTCTTCGCGCTGGGCTTCGCGGTGGTGCTGGCCGGCGAGGTCCTGGGCGCCCGCACCCTCGCCGGCGCCGCCCTGGTGCTGCTGGCGATGCTGCTCACCGAGCTGGGCCCGCGGCACGGCGCCGAGGGCGAGCACGAGCGGTTGCAGGTCTAGCCCGGCGTCACAGGTCGGGTCCGTCGCCCGGCGACTCCTGGTAGGAGTAGCGCTGCTCCTGCCAGGGGTCGGCGCGGTTGTGGTAGCCCCGCTCCTCCCAGAAGCCGCGCCGGTCGGCGGTGAGGTACTCGATCCCGCGCGCCCACTTCGGGCCCTTCCAGGCGTACAGGTGCGGCACGATCAGGCGCAGCGGGGCGCCGTGGTCACGGCTGAGCTCCTCGCCGTCCCGGTGCGTCACGAACAGGGCGCGCTCAGCGGCGAAGTCGACCAGGCGCAGGTTGGCGCTGTAGCCGTGCTCCGCCCAGGCCAGCACGTGCGTGACCCCGGGCGCGGGCGGGACGAGCTCGAGGAAGGTGCAGGTCGACACGCCCTGCCAGGTGTTGCCCAGCACCGAGAACTTCGTCACGCAGTGAAAGTCGGCCTCGACCGTCGTCCGCGGCAGGTCGCCGAACCCCGGCCACGTCCAGCTGTGGTCGGCGCCGTCGGCCGTCGCGCCGCACACCTTGAAGTCCCATGTCTGCGGCGCGAACGCCGGCACCGGGCCGTAGTGCAGCACCGGCCAGCCGGCGGGGACGTACTGACCGGGGGGCAGCCGATCGGCCAGGACCTCCGCCCGCCTGCGCGCACCCTGCCGGTCGAAGGGCGTCGTCACCCGGTCATCCTGCCCCGGCCCAGACAACGTCGCAGCACGGCCCCCGTGTAGCGTCACGGTGTGCGCCACCCCCGCTTCTACCCCTTTTCCGCCCGGGTCCACCGGTCTGGGAGCGTCTGACGCGCGTACCCGCACACCGCGAGCCCCGGGCACCCGCCCGGGGCTCTTGTCGTTCTCGAGGCCGTCTAGGAGTTCTTCATGGTCGTCGTCATGCGCCCCGGCGCCGCTCCCGCCGAGGTCGACGCCGTCGTCGCCCGGGTGGAGTCGGCTGGCGGTTCGGCGTTCGTCAGCCGGGGGGTGCAGCGCACGATCGTCGGCCTGGTGGGCGACGTCGTCGCCTTCCAGGGCCTCAACCTGCGGGCGATGCCCGGGGTCGGCGAGGTGGTGCGGGTCAGCAAGCCCTACAAGCTCGTCAGCCGGGAGAACCACCCCGAGGCCACGACCGTCGAGGTGGGCGGCGTGCCCATCGGGCCCGACACGTTCACCCTCATCGCGGGGCCGTGCGCGGTCGAGACGCCCGAGCAGACCCTCGCCGCGGCGCAGATGGCCCAGGCCGCCGGTGCGACCCTGCTGCGCGGAGGGGCCTTCAAGCCGCGCACCAGCCCGTACGCCTTCCAGGGACTCGGCGAGAAGGGCCTGCGCATCCTCGCCGACGTGCGGGAGGAGACCGGCCTGCCCATCGTCACCGAGGTCGTCGACGCCGCCGATGTGCCGCTCGTCGCCGAGTGGGCCGACATGCTGCAGGTGGGCACCCGCAACATGCAGAACTTCTCGCTGCTGCAGGCCGTCGGCTCAGCCGGCCGACCGGTCATGCTCAAGCGCGGGATGACCGCGACGTACGAGGAGTGGCTCATGGCGGCGGAGTACGTCGCGCAGCGCGGCAACCTCGACATCGTGCTGTGCGAGCGCGGCATCCGGACCTTCGAGACCGGCACCCGCAACACGCTGGACATCTCGGCGGTGCCGGTGGTGCACGCGCTGTCGCACCTGCCGGTGATCGTCGACCCGTCGCATTCCGGCGGCAAGCGCGACCTCGTGGTGCCGCTCACCCGGGCGGCGATCGCGGTCGGCGCCGACGCCGTCATCGTCGACGTGCACCCCGACCCCACCGCGGCGCTGTGCGACGGGCCGCAGGCGCTGTACGGCGACGACCTCGACGCCCTCGCCGCCGCCTGCCGTGAGCTGCCGCCTGTCGTCGGCCGTCGGCTGGTCACCCGATAGCACGAGGCCGCCCGCCCGGACAGGTGGCCTGGCACGATGGGTACGTGACCGCTCCGGGCCGAGTCCAGCAGCGATGACCGTTCGGCCCGGCGCCCGACGGCCGGCGGGAGTGCGCGCCCGGCGTTGCGTGCCGTTGCCGCCGGAGGCCGCGAGCGCCGGCCAGGCGCGCCGGGCGCTGCGCGAGGTCCTGGTCCAGACCGGGGAGGACCGGTGGCTGGAGGCGGCCGAGCTGGCCTGCACCGAGCTGGTGAGCAACGCGGTCCTGCACGCCCACACCGCGATCACGCTCACCATCGAAGTGGGCGTCGACGAGCTGCGGGTGGACGTGCACGACCTCAGCCCGGCCCTACCGCTGCAGCGCTCCTACGACACCCAGGCCACGACGGGGCGGGGCATGACCCTCGTCGCCGCGCTCGCCTCCGACCACGGCATCAGCGACGCCGGCCCGCACGGCAAGACGGTGTGGTTCACGCTGCGCGGGGATCCCGGGGGGCAGTCCGAGCTGGACCTGCTCGCCGCCTGGGACGATGCCGACTGGGGCCTCGGCGGGGACGACCTCACCGGGTCGGCGACGCCCGCCGACAGGATGACCGGGACCGCGCCGGCAGGGCGCACCGTCACGCTGCTCAGCCTGCCCCCGACCCTCTGGCTGGCGGCGCGCGAGCATCACGACGCGCTGCTGCGTGAGCTGGTGCTGTACCTGGCCGAGCACGACGGCCCGGCGGTCGACCTGGCCGCTACCGCTCGGGCGCGGGCCACCCTGTCCGAGGCGGTCTCGGCGGCCGTCGAGCATGCCCGGCAGACCGGCACCGCCCGCCCGGCGCTGCCGGCCGGACACCCCAGTTCCCTGCCATGGGTTCCCGAAGCGCTCGATCTGCCCCTGGAAGTCCCGGCCGGACTCGCGGCGGGCTTCAGCGCCATGCAGGACACCCTCGACGTCGCGGAGCGCCTGGCGCTCGACGGAAGGCTCCTGGCCCGACCAGGCCTACCGGAGATCGTCGCGGTCCGGGACTGGGCCTGCGAGCAGGTGGTCGCCCAGCACGCCGGGGTCCGCCCCGCACCGTGGCCCGGCGCCGACCAGGAACGCTTCACCACCGACGTGCACGCTCCGCGCGACGAACGGGTCATCGACTGGGACGTCGGAGCGACGCGGGACGCCGAGCGCGGTCTCGTCGCCGCGGACGAGGCCAACCGCATCGTGGCCGTCAGCGGGCCGCTCGCCCGACTCGTCGGCTGGGCGCCCGACGACCTCGTCGGGCGTCGCGTGGTCACCCTCATCCCGCCCCGGCTGCGGGAAGGACACGTCGCCGGGTTCAGCCGCTACCTGAGCAGCGGCGAGGCACACCTGCTGGGTGTGCCACTGACCCTGCCGGTCCTGCACGCCGACGGCACGGAGCTGCTCTGCCGCTTCCTCATCGAGAAGGTCGCCACCGACCGAGGCCGGCCGGTGTTCCTGGCGTGGGTCGACCCCCTCGACGCCGCCACGCCCTGAGCGCTCGGGTCGCCTGGTCAGGGGCTGCTCGGACGCCTCCGGGCTGGTCCTGACTCGGGCGAGGGCGGGCGAGGGCCGGGCAGGGGGGACGGCTGCATCGCGGCGAGCAGCCGTTGCCGGGCCAGCCGCTCGACGAGCTCGGGAAGGTCGCCCTCGGGCTTGTTCGCCAGGTCGCGACGGCAGACGGTCACGATCCGTGAGATCAGGTCCAGGCCGAGGCGGTCCTCGAACTCCGCCATGAGACGCTCGGTGACATCGACGACGTCCACGTCGTCCTCCTCAGATGACAGCCCGAACCGCCGGGGTCCGCGAGCTGTCCGATAGCCGGGCCGTGACCGTACGTGCCGGGAGCCGCGATGTCACCACCCCGGGACCGGCAGGCAGACTGGCCGGCAGGGGGTCGCGGAAAGGAGTTGGCGTGGGCGAGCACGACTTCGTCGTGGTGGCCAACCGCCTCCCGGTGGACCGGGTGGAGGCGGCGGACGGCGCGGTGCAGTGGCGGCGCAGCCCGGGCGGCCTGGTCGCCGCCTTGGAGCCCGTCATGCAGCGGGCCGGCGGCGCCTGGGTCGGCTGGTCCGGGTCCCCGGACCAGGCGCCGGAGCCGTTCCAGGCCGACGGCATGCACCTGGTCGCCGTGCCGCTGTCGGCCGAGGAGATCGAGGGCTTCTACGAGGGCTTCTCCAACGCGACGCTCTGGCCGCTCTACCACGACGTGATCGCCCCGCCGCAGTTCCACCGGCACTGGTGGAACACCTACGTCGAGGTCAACAGGCGCTTCGCCACGGTGGTCGCGGCGCAGGCGGCACCTGGGGCGACAGTGTGGGTGCACGACTACCAGCTGCAGCTGGTGCCGGCGCTGCTGCGGGAGCACCGGCCGGATCTGCTGATCGGGTTCTTCAACCACATCCCGTTCCCGGGGTATGAGATCTACGCGCAGCTGCCCTGGCGGCGGCAGGTCGTCGAGGGGCTGCTCGGCGCGGACCTGCTCGGCTTTCAGCGACCGGGAGACGTCACCAACTTCCTGCGGGCCTGCCGGCGGGCCGCCGGGGTGCAGACCCGGGGTGCGGTCGCCCGGGTGCCCGAGCCGGGCACGCCCCTCCGCGGGCAAGGCGACGGCGCCCAGCAGTCCCCCGGCCGGGGCCGCGAGGCACCCGGCGAGCGGAACGCCCACGTCGCCGCCTTCCCGATCTCGATCGACTCCGCCGGCTTCGAAGCGCTGGCCCGGCGCGAGGACGTCCAGACCCGGGCCCGGCAGATCAGGGCGGAGCTTGGCGACCCGGAGGTCGTGCTGCTCGGCGTCGACCGCCTCGACTACACCAAGGGCCTCCTGCACCGCCTCCACGCCTACCAGGAGCTCCTCGACGACGGCGAGCTCCGTCCCCCGCAGGCCGTCCTGGTGCAGGTCGCCAGCCCGAGCCGGGAACGCGTCAGCCAGTACCAGGTGCTGCGCGAGGAGGTCGAGGGCATCGTCGGCCGGATCAACGGCGCCCACGCCACGCTCGGGCAGCCGGCCGTGCACTACCTGCACCACTCCTACCCGCGCGAGGAGATGGCCGCCCTCTACCTCGCCGCCGACGTCATGCTCGTCACGTCCCTGCGCGACGGGATGAACCTGGTCGCCAAGGAGTACGTCGCCTGCCGTCAGGACGAGCGCGGGGCGCTCGTCCTAAGCGAGTTCACCGGTGCCGCCGACGAGCTGGGCAGCGCCTTCCTCGTCAACCCGCACGACATCGAAGGCATGAAGGAGGCAATCCTGCGGGCCGCCCGCGTGAGCCCGCGGGAGGCGCAGCGGCGCATGCGGTCACTGCGCAGGCGGGTCCGCGAGCACGACGTCGACCGCTGGGCCGCCGCCTTCCTCGACGCCCTGCAGAAGACCCGCGCAGCCGCCCGGGCGCGACTGCCGACGGCCGCCGACGTCGTCACCGACCGGGGCTGACCGCCAGTAGCCGGGCCACGACCTCGGCGGCCCGCTGCGCGCCCGCCTCGTCGACGTCGAGGTGGGTCACGAGGCGCACCCGTCGCGGCCCGACCACCGACACCAGGACGCCCTGCTCCCGCGCCGCGGCGGCGAACGCCGGCCCGTCCGGCACCTCGAGCGGCACGATGTTGGTCTGTGTCACGACGCCCGCCGCCTGGCCGATCATCGCGGCCCGGCGGTGGTCGTCGGCGAGCCGCTCGAGGTGGTGCGCGAGGACGTACGCGCCGGCCGCGGCCAGCACACCCGCCTGCCGCATCCCGCCGCCGAGCCGCTTGCGGATCGTCCGGGCCCGCCCGGCCCGCTCGCCGTCGGTGACGACCAGCGAGCCGACCGGGGCGCCGAGCCCCTTGGACAGGCAGACCGAGAGGGTGTCGAACACCGCCCCGTAGGCCGCCAGGGGCACGCCCGACGCGACCGAGGCGTTCCAGATCCGGGCGCCATCGCAGTGCAGCGCCATGCCGTGGGTGGTGGTGAGCGCCCGCAGGCCCTGCAGGTCGGCGAGCGGGTGCACCGCTCCGCCGCCGCGGTTGTGGGTCTGCTCGACGCTGACCGCCGACGTGACGACGGTCCCCCAGCCGGGCGGGCGCAGGTAGGGCTCGACGACCGCCGCGGTCATCGGGCCGCCCGGGACGGTGCGGCTGGAGATGCCGCCGAGCGCCGCCGCCGCACCGTGCTCGTAGGTCACGACGTGGGCGTCGGCGTCGCACACCAGCTCCGAGGCCGCGGGAACGACCAGCTGCAGGCAGATCTGGTTGCCCATCGTCCCGCTCGGGACGAAGACAGCCGCCTCGTGCCCGAACAGCCCGGCGACCGCCTCCTCGAGGGCTCGCACCGACGGGTCCTCGCCGTAGACGTCGTCGCCGACCTCGGCGCCGGCCATCGCCGCCCGGACGCCGGGCGTCGGCCGGGTGAGGGTGTCGCTGCGCAGGTCGACGGGCGGCGAGGAGGTCACCCAGGCACCCTAGGCTGGCGGGATGCGTGGCAGCGGGCGGGCGGTGCCGGCGGACGCGCTGTGCGCCGCCGTACGGGTGCACGCTGACCGGGTGCACGACTTCGTCCGGCGCCAGGGCTGCGGGCCGATGTCCTCGCCAGGCGTCGTGGAAGCCAGCGCCCTCGACCTCGTGCACAGCGCCGACCGGGACCCGGCCCCGGTGTCCGTGCTCGTCGGCCGGTGGTTCGCCATCGCCGGCCGGCTCGCCCGTCATGCAGGACCCGACCTCGGGCGCGACGAGGCCGGGCTGCGCGCCGGCAGGGGCCTGCTCGCCGAGGACCCCGAGCAGGCGCAGCTCCGGGAGGGTCTGGACCGCCGCGAGGAGCGCAGCCGCAGCGCCCTGCTGCTCAGCGACGCCTACGACCTGCCGCCGGACGCCGTCGCCGCGGCGCTCGGCCTCGACCGGGGCGCGGCGATGCGCCTGGTCGGACAGGCCAGGCTCGAGCTGCTGCCCGACGTCCTGGACTCCGGGGCGCCCGACGACGTACGACGACTGCTCACCGGGCTCTCGGTGCTGGCGCTTCCCGACGAGTGTCGCGATCCCCTGCTCGAGCGGGTCGCCGGCCGGGCGTTGGCCGTGCTGCCTGCCCAGCCGTCGGTCGATCAGGAGGCCTTCGACGAGGGCCACGAGCCGGGCCGGCTGCTGGCACCCGGCCCGGTGCTGCTCGCGCTGCTGCTCGCAGTCGCCGCCGGGGTGGGGCTCGGGGTGCTGCTGCACCGGCCGGAGCCGGTGCGGGCGGTCGAGATCGGCCCGCTGCCACCGGTGACGGCGGCCCCGCCCCCCACCCCGCTGCCGGGCGAGCCGCCGACGACCCTCACGAACCCCCCGCTCCCCACCACCACCGTGTTCACCTACGCGCCGACGCCGGCACCGACGGCCCCCCCGCCGCCGATGACCGCTCCGCCACCGACAACCGCGGCGCCACCGACCGCGGCGCCGACGACCGCGCCGACCTCGGCGTCCCCCGCCCCGGCCCCGACCGTCGCGGTCGCGCCCGGCTCCGGCCCGCCGGGCACGGCCCTCGTCGTCACCGGCACCGGCTGGACCCCCGGCAGCACGGTGGCGGTGGTCCTGCTCGACCTGCGGGCCCGACCCACCGACACCTTCACCACCGCGGTCGGCCCGGCGGGCCGCTGGCGAGGGACGCTCGACGTCCCGAAGGACGCTCCGCCCGGCGACTACCGCATCCAGGCCGGCGACGGCTCGCGGACGGCCCGCACGGCGTACACGGTGGTCTGACCGGCACGCTCCGCCCGCCCCGTCCGACCCGGGGTCGCGATCAGCCGCGCCGGCGCTGCAGCATCTCGGCGACCAGGAAGGCCAGCTCGAGCGACTGCCCGTCGTTGAGCCGCGGGTCGCAGGCGGTCTCGTAGCGGCCGGCGAGGTCGGCGTCCGTCAGGTCGTGGGCGCCGCCGAGGCACTCGGTGACGTTGTCGCCGGTGAGCTCGACGTGGACGCCGCCCGGGTGCGTGCCGAGGGCGGCGTGCACGTCGAAGAAGCCGCGCACCTCCTCCATGACGTCGTCGAAGTGCCGGGTCTTGTAGCCGTTGCTGCTCTCCCGGGTGTTGCCGTGCATCGGGTCGCAGTGCCACACCACGGTGGCCGGCCCGCGGGCGTCCTCGACCGCCGCGACGATGCCGGGGAGCACGTCGCGCACCCGCCCGGCGCCCATCCGGCTGATGACGGTGAGCCGGCCCGGCTCGCGGTCCGGGTCGAGCCGCTCGCACAGGGCCACCACGTCCGCGGGGCTCGCGGACGGCCCGACCTTGACGCCGATCGGGTTGGCCAGCCGGGCGAGCAGGTCGACGTGCGCCCCGCCGAGGTCGCGGGTGCGCTCCCCCACCCACAGCAGGTGGCCGGACAGGCCGTACGGCCGGCCGGTGTGCTCGTCGTGCCGGGTCAGCGCCCGTTCGTACTCCAGAAGCAGCGCCTCGTGGCTGGAGTAGAGCTCCACGCCGTGCGTCTCGCTCATCTTCTCCAGGTCGAGGCCGCAGGCCCGCATGAACGCCAGCGCCCGCTCGATGTCGCGGGCCAGCACCTCGTAGCGCGACCCCGCCGGGCTGCTACCGACGAAGGCGGTGTTCCAGTCGTGCACCGCAGCGAGGTCGGCGCTGCCGTCGGTCGCCATCGCCCGCATGTAGTTCATCGTGGCGGCACTGTTGGCGTAGGCCCGGACCATCCGCTGCGGGTCGGGCGTGCGGTCGCCGTGCAGGTCGTTGACCGCGTCGCCGCGGTAGGACGGCCGGCCGTCGGGCTCGCGGTCGGCGCTGCGCGGCTTGGCGTACTGCCCGGCGAGCCGGCCGACCTTCACGACCGGGACGCTCGCGCCGTAGGTCAGCACGACCGCCATCTGCAGCAGGGTGCGCACCTTGCCTCGGATCCCCTCGGCGGTGTTGGCGGCGAAGGTCTCCGCGCAGTCGCCGCCCTGCAGCAGGAACGCCTCGCCGCGCGCGACCGCCGCGAGCCGGCTCCGCAGCACGTCGCACTCCTGCGGCTGCACCAGCGGCGGCACCTCCGACAGCACCTGCGACACCCCGGCGAGCACGTCCGGGTCGGGCCAGGCCGGCTGCTGGGCAGCGGGCAGCACCCGCCAGGCGTCGAGGTCGGTGACGGTCACAGCCGCCAGCGTAGGCGCGGGCAGGCCGGGCAGGCCGGCATGCCAGGCTGGCGGGCGTGCAGCTCGAGGTGGTCCGCGGCGACATCACGACCCAGGACGTCGAGGCGGTCGTCACCGCCGCCAACCGCGCGCTGCGCGGAGGCGGCGGGGTGGACGGCGCGGTGCACCGGGCAGCCGGCCCGGAGCTGGTGCGCACCTCCCGCGCCCTGGCGCCCTGCCCGGCCGGCTCGGCGGTCGTCACCCCGGCGTACGGCCTGGCGCCGGTGCGGTGGGTGGTGCACGCCGTGGGGCCGGTCTACGCCGGGCCGCAGGACTCCGCGGTGCTGGCCTCGGCGTACCTGGCCTCGCTCGCCCGCTGCGACGAGGTCGGCGCCCGCTCGGTGGCATTCCCGGCGATCTCCACCGGCGTGTACGGCTACCCCGCCGAGGAGGCCGCACAGGTCTCGGTCGCGGCTCTGCGGGGGGCGACGACGCAGGTGGAGCGGTGCCTGCTGGTGGCGTTCGACGAGCGCACCGGGCGGCTCTGGCAAGCCGCGCTGTAGCCCACTCCAGCCTGGTGCCAGCAGGTCTCTAGCCGGGCCCTGTCACTCGAGGGTCGGGACGTCACCCGCTTGCTGCGCTGCAAGCGGGTGGCTTCCCGACCCTCGTGCGCCAGGCGGTAGGCAGCAGGCGCTAGCCGAAGAACACCTCGGCCTCGGCGTAGCGCTCCGGCGGCACGGTCTTGAGTTCCCGAGTGGCCTCCTCGAGCGGCACCCGCACGATGTCGGTGCCCTGCAGGGCCACCATCACCCCGCTCTCACCCGCGTGCACGGCGTCGACGGCGTGCAGCCCGAAGCGGGTCGCGAGCACCCGGTCGTACGCGGTAGGGGAACCACCGCGCTGTACATGGCCGAGCACGGTCGTCCGCGCCTCCTTGCCGGTGCGCAGCTCGATCTCGCGCTCGAGCAGGTGCCCGATGCCGCCGAGCCGGGCGTGCCCGAACGCGTCGAGCTCGCTCTCGAGCACCGCGAGCGTCCCCTCCTTGGGCACGGCGCCCTCGGCGACGACGAGGATCACCGCGTAGTCGAGGGCGAAGCGGGACTCGACGTAGCGGCAGACCTCCTGGATGTCGAACGGCCGCTCCGGGATGAGGATGATGTTGGCACCGCCGGCGAGGCCGGAGTGCAGCGCGATCCACCCGGCGTGCCGGCCCATCACCTCGCAGATGAGCACCCGGTGGTGTGACTCGGCCGTGGTGTGCAGCCGGTCGATCGCCTCCGTCGCGATGGTGACGGCCGTGTCGAAGCCGAACGTGTAGTCGGTCGCGCCGAGGTCGTTGTCGATCGTCTTCGGCACCCCGACGACCGCCAGCCCCTGCGCGGCGAGCGCGGTCGCGACCCCGAGCGTGTCCTCGCCACCGATGGCGACGAGGGCGTCGACGCCGGCTGCCGCGAGGTTCTTGCGGATCAGCTCGACGCCGTCGTCGACCTTCAGCGGGTTGGTACGGCTGGAGCCGAGGATGGTGCCGCCGCGCGGCAGGATCCCGCGCACGTCGGCGACCCCCAGCGGCCGGGTCAGGCCCTCCAGCGGACCCAGCCACCCGTTGCGGTAGCCGACGAAGTCGTGGCCGTAGACCTGCACGCCCTTGCGGACCACCGCCCGGATGACGGCGTTGAGCCCGGGGCAGTCGCCGCCGCCCGTCAGCACACCGATCCGCATCGCACACCTCCACGTCGGGCCCCGCGCGGGACGGTATCGTCCGGGCCGCTGCCCGGCCGGAGCGCCCTGTCCCGTGCGGCTGCTACACGACCAGACCGAGGCGGTAGGCCCGCTCGGCGAGCGCGTCGTAGCGCACCTTCACGTGCCGGGCGTCGGCGAGCGCGTCGTGCAGCCCGCCGTTCTGCGCCGGCAGCGGCGGCCGGCCCAGGTGCTCCCACAGCTGCCGTACGTCGAGGGTCAAGCGCGGCAGCGCCCGGGGCAGCTGCGGCATCGCCCCCCACAGCTGGCACAGCGCCACGTGGTCGTACGCGCCGTACCACGCCCACAGCACCGGCTCGGGGCCGAGGAACTCCAGCAGCTCCTCGCGCAGCTGCGACCGCGGCTTCCAGGTCGAGGCCGGCGGCAACTGCGGCAGCACGTGGTCGCGCACCCACGGGTGCACCGCGAACGGGTCGAAGTCGCTGCTCACCGCGTAGTACTCGCGGCCGTCCTCGGCGACGGCGCCGATCGACACCAGGCTGATCTCACCGGCCGTGTCGCCGAACTCGAGGTCGTAGAAGACGCGCACCCCCCTATGGTGCCCGGCGCGACGTCGTGGCTGACCGGCGCGCTGCCGCCACGCGGCTAGGCAGTCGGAGGGTGCGGGATCGGGGCGGCCAGGGCCGCGCCGGTGCCGGCCACCACGGCGACCAAGGCGGCCGCGAGCCCCAGAACCACCCGCCTGGTGTTCACAGGCCGCCCCCCTGTCCCACCGCGGCCAGCACGGTAGTCGGCTCCCGAGGGGTGCCGCAGTGTCGGCACACGATGACGTTGCCGGCCGGGTGCTCGATGAGCCGCAGCGCCCAGTGCTGTCGGCACTCTGGGCACTGGTGCGCCAGCGCTCGCCGCCGCTGCCGGATCACCGCCGAGGCCGGCCTCACCGCGACAGCCCCTCGGACCCCACCAGCGACCCCTCGGAGCCCCGCTGCCGCGGCGGGAAGGCCGGCTGGCGCTCGCCCATGACGGCTGCCGCTGCTTCCGCGTGCTCCCGCCGGTCGCGCCGCACGCTGCGCAGCCCGTCGGCGGCGTTGGCGCGGCCACGGTCGCGTCCTGGGAGTCGTCACGGACCGAGCAGCCGAACGCCCTCGGCACAGCGTCGCCCGTCGAGCCGGGGCCTTACGCGACGGCGTACGCGGTGAGCTCGGACGCCAGCTGCCGCCCGACGCGCGCCTGCATCCGGGTGCCCTCGCCGAGGTGCTCCTCGGTGAGCACCTCCCCCTCGGAGTGGATCCGGGACAGGAGCGCGCCGGAGGCGTACGGCAGCACGACGTGCACGAGCACGTCGGGGTGCGGCACCTCGTCCTCGAGCACCTGCAGCAGCTGCGGCAGACCGTCACCGGTCTTCGCCGAGACGGGCACGGCGTACTTCTCGCGGCGCTGGAGCCGGCCCAGCACGAGCGGGTCGGCGAGGTCGCTCTTGTTGATGACGACGATCTCGGGGATGCCGGCGGCATTGACGTCGGCGAACACCGCGCGTACGGCGGCGAGCTGGCCTTCCGGGTCGGGGTGGGCGCCGTCGACGACGTGCAGGATCAGGTCGGCGCCGGACACCTCCTCCAGCGTCGAGCGGAACGCCTCCACGAGCTGGTGCGGCAGCAGCCGGACGAAGCCGACCGTGTCGGTGAGGGTGAACTCGCGGCCCGCCGGCGTGGCCGCCTTGCGCACCGTCGGGTCGAGGGTCGCGAACAGCGCGTCCTCGACGAGCACCCCGGCGCCGGTGAGGCGATTGAGCAGCGAGCTCTTGCCGGCGTTGGTGTAGCCGGCGATCGCCACCGACGGCACCTGGTTGCGAGACCGCTCCTGACGCTTGGTGTCCCGGGCGGTCTTCATCAGCTTGATCTCGCCGGCCAGCTTGGCCTTGCGCGACCGGATCCGCCGGCGGTCCGTCTCGATCTTGGTCTCGCCGGGCCCACGGGTGCCGACGCCACCGGAGCCGGAACCGCCCGCGCCGCCGCCCTGCCGCGACAGCGACTCACCCCAGCCGCGCAGGCGCGGCAGCATGTATGTCATCTGGGCCAGCTCGACCTGCGCCTTGCCCTCCCGGGAGGTCGCGTGCTGGGCGAAGATGTCGAGGATCAACCAGGTCCGGTCGATGACCTTGACCTTGACGACCTCCTCCAGGCTGCGCAGCTGGCCCGGGGTGAGCTCGCCGTCGCAGATGACGGTGTCGGCGCCGGAGGCCAGCACCGCGTCGCGCAGCTCCCTGGCCTTGCCGGACCCGACGTAGGTCTTGGGGTCGGGCTTCTCCCGGCGCTGGGCGAGCCCTTCGAGCACCTCGCAGCCCGCGGTCTCGGCGAGGGCCTGCAGCTCGGACAGGGAGTTCTCGGCGCCGACCGCGTCGCCGTAGGCGTAGACGCCCATGAGCACGACGCGCTCGAGGCGCAGCTGGCGGTACTCGACCTCGGAGATGTCCTCGAGGTCGGTGCGGATCCCGGGGACGCGGCGCAGCGACAGCCGCTCCTCGAGCTCGAAGCCCTCGCCCTCCAGCTCGTGGAAGAAGTCCTCGGGCAGGTCGGCGTCGAGGTGGATGGCCGGATCGGCGGTGGGAGCGGCGGGCGCGGCAGCAGTCATCAGAGGGTCAACACCAGGCGCGGGCTTCGTCATCCCCTCCAGAGTGGCACGTACGGGCCGGACAGGCACGCGAGTTCAGCGCGGCAGGGCGCGCAGGCCCGCGACGAGCTCCGCCCGGTCGGCCTCCGCGAGCGCCGCGTAGGCCGGGCGGACCAGGGCGTCGGTGCGTGCCTCCGCCGCCGCCATCGCCTCCCGGGCGGTCGCGGGGTCGGGCCAGGGCTCGGGCCAGCCGAAGAACTTGGCGTTGGCCGGCCCGTAGCGGCCGGACACCACGGCCTGCAGCGGGGCGACGCCCTGCGCGACGACGGCGACGAGGTGCAGGCCGCCGCGGTGCTCGCGCATGACCTGCAGGGCCAGGGCGAGCCGGGCCGGGTCGTCGGCCGCGACCGTCGGGGCGAGGGCCCGCCAGCCGGCGAAGACCGGGACGCCGGCGGGCTCGGCCGCGGCGGCGGCGGCGAGCAGCAGGTCGGCGAGGCGCCCGGCGGACGGTACGGCGGCGAAGGTCCGGCGTCCCCAGTCGGCGCAGGCCTCGGCGTAGGCCCGGGCGATCTCCTGCGCTGGCAGCACGGCCCGGCCGCGCTCCCACGCCTTGCGCTGCAGCGCCGGCGGGAAGAAGCCGAACGCCGCGGTCACCACGGCCGCGTCGGCGTCGCCGAGCACCCCGCCGCGGCCGCAGTGGTACCAGGACCAGGTCGACAGGCCGAGCGCGGCGCCGCGGTCGGCGGTGCCCTGGTCGGACATCCAGGCGCCGCCGAGCCGGCCGACCGGTCCGGCGCAGCCGCGTACGGCTTCCTCGGGCGTCACGCTTCCTCAGGCGTCAAGCCATTCCTCCCGCAGCTCGCCCTCGGCGACGAGCACCGCGGGACCCTCCAGCAGCACGTGCCCGTCCTCCCGCCAGGTGACCACGAGCCGGCCGCCCGGCACGTCGACCCGGTGGGCCTGGCCGCGGCCGGCCCCGGTGCGCAGCACCTCAGCGACGACGGCCGCGCAGGCGCCGGTGCCGCACGAGCGGGTCTCCCCCACCCCGCGCTCGTGCACCCGCATCCGGACGTGCTGCGGCCCGACCTGCTCGACGTACTCGACGTTGAGGTCGAGGCGGTCGGGCGCGAGCACACCGAGGGGGCCGACGGAGTCGACCGCCAGCACAGCGTGCGGATTGCCCATGTCGACGGCGGTGGCCTTCTCGCCGTCGACGAGCACGGGGTCGCCGAGGACCGCCGGGCCCATGTCGACGAGCACGGAGCTGCCGCGCACCTCGACCTGCTTGACGCCGCCGCGGGTCGCCAACGCGAGGTGACCCGGGGCGGCCAATCCCGCCTCGACGAGGTAGCGGGCGTAGACGCGTACGCCGTTGCCGCACATCTCCGCGAGGCTGCCGTCGGCGTTGCGGTAGTCCATGAAGAACTCTGCCTCGGCCGGCTCGTCGTGGCGGACGACCCGCAGCACCCCGTCGCCGCCGATCCCGGCGCGCCGGTCGCACAGCCGGGCGACGAGCGCCGGGGTCAGGTCCAGGGCACCGTCGAGGTCGGGCAGCAGCACGAAGTCGTTCTCGGTGCCGTGCCCCTTGACGTACTTCACGAGCGCAGCGTAACCAGCGCGAGGGCACGGTCGAGCTCCCCGCCGTCCCGGGGCAGCCAGCTGATCCGGGGGTCGCGGCGAAACCAGGCCCGCTGGCGGCGGACGAACCGGCGGGTCGCGGCCACCGTCGCCGCCCTGGCCTGCGCCCCGGTGAGCCGGCCGTCGAGCTGCGCCAGGGCCTGCGCGTAGCCGAGGGCGCGGCCGGCGGTCACCCCCTCGCGCAGCCCCTGCCCGGTGAGCCGCTCGACCTCCCGGAGCAGGCCCCGCTCCCACATCCCGTCGACCCGCCGGGCGAGCCTGTCGGGGAGGTCGTCGCGGTCCAGGCCGACCTGCACGACGTCGTACACCCCCTCGTACGCCGTCAGCTCCCCCGGCATCGACCCGGTCAGCGTCACCACCTCCAGCGCCCGGACGACCCGGCGGCCGTTCGACGGCTCCATCCGGGCCGCGGCGGGCGGGTCCAGGGCGGCCAGCCGGGCGTGCAGCGCGGGCGCCCCGTCGCGGGCCAGCTCGTCCTCCAGGCGGGCCCGCAGCGCGGGGTCGGTGCCCGGGAACCGCAGGTCGTCCAGCGCCGCCCGTAGGTAGAGCCCGGAGCCGCCGACCAGCACCGGGGTGACCCCGCGGGCCAGCAGGTCGTCGAGCACCCCGCGGCACAGCTCCTGGTAGTCCGCCGCGGTCGCCGTACGGGTCACCGGCCACACGTCGAGCAGGTGGTGCGGCACCCCGCGGCGCTCGGCGGGGGTCAGCTTGGCGGTGCCGATGTCCATGCCGGCGTACAGCTGCATCGAGTCGGCGTTGACGACCTCGCCCCCGAGCGCCAGCGCGAGGTCCACGCCGAGGTCGGACTTGCCGGTGGCCGTGGGCCCGACGACCGCGACGACCCGCGGGCTCACCCCCGCCGCATCCCGGCCAGGCTGGTGACCGCCCACAGCACGTCGCCGCCGATCCGCATCCGGCCGGTGACCACCAGTCGCTTGGCGTCCTGCGCGCCGGCCGCCACCCGCAGGAAGCGGACCAGCGTCGTACGGACCGTCGCCCGCGGCGCCTCGACGGGCTCGGCAATGTGCCGGGCGCCGGCCGCCGACAGCGCCAGCCCATGCCGGTGCACGACGCCGCCGTCATCCAGCGCGAACAGCAGCAGCCCCGGGGCGCGGGCGGGACCCTCGATCCGGGCCGCCCAGCCGTCGAAGACGAGCGTGAGCACCAGGCCCGTGCCGATCGCGTGCACCCGCTCGCGCACCGCGTCGTCCGGTGCCTCGCGCAGGAAGGCGAGCACCTCGTCCGGGGTGAGCCCGGCCAGCTCCCCGGGCAGGTCGGTCACCGGCAGGCCAGCGGGGCAGGCGGCGACGGGATCCCCAGGCCCGGCATCCCGAGCGCGACGCCGGGGGTGGTCGGGGTGCGCCCGGCCGCCCAGGCGTCGCCGGCGCCGGTGCGCCGGTGCGAGCGCAGCGCGCCGTCGGCCTCCAGGTAGTGCGGCGCCCCGCGGGTGACGACGGTCTGCACGACGTCACCGGCCCGTACGCCGGGGGCCGCCGCGAGGTGCACCAGCCGGTTGTCGCGCGCCCGGCCGTCCATCCGACCCCGCTTGCCGTCGACCTGGTGCACGAGGACCTCGACGGTGCGGCCGACCTGCGCCTGGTTGCCCGCCAGCGTGATCCGGTCCTGCAAGGCGGCGAGCCGGCCGTACCGCTCGGCGACGACCTCCGGCGGCACCTGACCGTCGTAGGACGCGGCGGGCGTGCCGGGGCGGGGGCTGTACTGGAAGGTGAAGGCGCTGGCGAAGCGGCTCGCCTCCACCACCTGCAGGGTGTCCTCGAAGTCGGCGTCGGTCTCCCCCGGGAAGCCGACGATGATGTCGGTGGTGATCGCGGCGTCGGGGAGCTGCGCCCGTACCCGGTCGAGGATGCCGAGGAAGCGCTCGGCGCGGTAGGACCGGCGCATCGCCTTGAGCACCGCGTCGGACCCGGACTGCAGCGGCATGTGCAGGCTGGGGCAGACCGCGCGCGTCTGCGCCATCGCGGCGATGACGTCGTCGGTGAAGTCGCGCGGGTGCGGGCTGGTGAAGCGCACCCGCTCCAGCCCGGTGCCGCCGACCGCGCGCAGCAGCGCGGCGAAGGCCTGCCGGTCGCCGAACTCCCTGCCGTAGCTGTTGACGTTCTGCCCCAGCAGCGTCACCTCGAGCACGCCCTGCCCGACCAGGACCTCGACCTCGCGCAGGATGTCCGCCGGCCGCCGGTCCCGCTCCTTGCCACGCAGGCTCGGCACGATGCAGAACGTGCAGGTGTTGTCGCAGCCGACGCTGATGCTCACCCAGGCGGTGGCCGCGCTCGCCCGGCGGGCCGGCAGGGCGCTCGGGAACACCTCCAGCGCCTCGAGCAGCTCGACCTGGCTGTCCTGCTCGACCCGCGCCCGTTCCAGCAGCACCGGTAGCGCGCCGACGTTGTGGGTGCCGAACACGACGTCGACCCACGGCGCCTTGACGGTGATGAGGTCCCGGTCCTTCTGCGCGAGGCAGCCGCCGACGGCGATCTGCATGCCGGGCGTGCGGTCCTTGACCGGCTTGAGGTGGCCGAGGTTGCCGTACAGCCGGTTGTCGGCGTTCTCGCGCACCGCGCAGGTGTTGAACACCACGACGTCGGCGGTGCCGCCCGTCGGCACCGGGGCGTAGCCGGCCTCGTCGAGCAGGCCGCTGATCCGCTCGCTGTCGTGGACGTTCATCTGGCACCCGTAGGTGCGCACCTCGTAGGTCCTGCTCACAGACATCAGCGTACGGAGACAGCCAGCGGCGGGCTCCCCCGCTCGACCTCTGCCGGCAGGGATGGCACAGTCGCGAAACCTATCTCCTGGAGAGCCCTGTGCGTCGTCCCCTCGCCCTGCTGTGCGCCACGGTCGTCATGGGCGGCGGGCTGGCCGCCGCCGCCGCCCCGACGTCGGCCGCACCCTCCCCGGCGCCCGCTGCCGCGCCGCAGGCCGCCGCGCCGGCGGCCGTGGAGGGCGAGCTGCTGGTCGGGTACGCCCCGGGCGCCGCGCCTGCCGAGCGCGACCGGGCCCGCGGGCGGGCCGCCGCCCGGCTGCTCGAGAGCGTCGTGCGCAGCGGCACCGGTGCCGGCGAGGTGGAGCGGGTCGCGCTGCCCGCCGGCAAGACCCGGGAGCAGGCGGTCCGGGAGCTGTAGGCCGACCCGGCGGTGCGCTACGCCGAGCCCAACTGGGTGCTCACCCACGCGGCGACGAGCACCGACCCCTACTTCACCGACGGGCGGCTGTGGGGCATGTACGGCGACGCCTCGACGCCGGCCAACCAGTACGGCAGCCAGGCCGCGGAGGCGTGGGCCGCCGGCCACACCGGCTCCAAGGGCGTGTACGTCGGCGTCATCGACGAGGGGATCCAGTTCACCCACCCCGACCTTTCCGGACAGGTGTGGACCAACCCGTACGACGCGGCCGACGGCCTCGACAACGACGGCAACGGCCTGGTCGACGACGTGCACGGCTGGGACTTCGCCAACGGCGACAACACCATCTACGACGGCGGCACCCGGGGCTCGCTCGACGACCACGGCACGCACGTCTCCGGCACCATCGGGGCCAAGGCGAACAACGGGCAAGGTGTGGTGGGCGTCAACTGGGACGTCACCCTGATCAGCGGCAAGTTCCTCGGCCGCCGGGGCGGGGCGCTGGCCGACGCGGTGAAGGCGGTGGACTACTTCACCGACCTCAAGAAGCGGCACGGGCTGAACATCGTCGCCACGAACAACAGCTGGGGCGGCGGGGGCTTCTCCCAGTCGCTGCAGGACGCGATCGGCCGCGCGAACGCGGCGGACATCCTGTTCGTCGCCGCCGCGGGCAACAACGGCACGGACAACGACACGACCGCGTCCTACCCGTCCAACTACGACGTGCCGAACGTGATTGCCGTCGCCGCGATCGACAAGACCGGCGCGCTCGCCTCGTTCAGCCAGTACGGCGCCGCGACCGTCGACGTGGGCGCCCCGGGCGTCGACGTGTGGTCCACGACCGCCTACAACGGCTACTCGTCCTACAACGGGACGTCGATGGCGACCCCGCACGTCACCGGCGCCGCGGCGCTGTACGCCGCCTCGCACTTGGGTGCCACCGCAGCAACCATCAAGGCGGCGATCCTGGGCAGCGCCGTGCCGACGGCGTCGCTGGCCGGCAAGACGGTCACCGGCGGCCGGCTGGACGCCTCCGGCTTCTGACCGCCCTCCGGGACGGCCCGGCGCGCCCGCGGGGGCGCCGGGTCTGGGCGCGGGACTGTCGGTGGGGTCTGGCAGGGTCGGCCCATGAGCGCCCCGGGCTCCTGGCCCAGCCCGCTGTCCGCCACCGACGCCACGACCGCCGGCCGCGGCTTCCGTCAGGTCGCCTACGACCCCGACGGGCGGGCCTGGTGGGCGCAGACCCGCCCCGAGGAGGGCGGTCGCACAGTCCTGCTCACCGAGGACGGGGTGCAGGTGCCCGACGGCTTCGACGCCCGGACGGCGTTCCATGAGTACGGCGGCCACTGCTGGCTGCCGCTCGCCGGCGGCGTCGTGACGAGCTCCTGGACCGACCAGCGGCTGTGGCTGCTCGAGCCCGGCGCCGCGCCGCGGGCCCTCACTCCCGAGACCGGGGCCCGCGACCGCTACTGCCTGCCGCAGCCGGTGGGCGACGCGCTGCTGTGCCTGCGCGAGCGACTCGACGGCCCGGGAAGGCGCACCCCCAACAACGAGCTGGTCCTCGTCCCGTTCGACGGGGGCGAGGTCGTCGTGCTGTGGGAGGGCAGCGACTTCGTCGACGCCCCGCGGGTCTCCCCGCACGGCACGCGGCTCGCCTTCCTGACGTGGGACCACCCGCGGATGCCCTGGGACGGCAGCGAGCTGCGGGTGGCGCCGTTCGACGGCGGGCGGCTCGGCGCGGCCGAGGTGCTGCTCGGCGGTCCCACGGAGTCGGTGTTCCAGCCGGAGTGGGACGCCGCAGGGCTGCGTGCCGTCACCGACGCGAGCGGGTGGTGGAACCTCGTGCGGGTGCCCGGCGGGACGCCGCTGTGGCCGGTCGAGCAGGAGTGCGGCTGGCCGGGCTGGGTGCCCGGCTACGCCTCCCATGCGAGCCTGCCCGGCGGCGACGTCGCCGTCGTGCACGGCCACGGCTCGCAGCGCCTGTCGGTGCTGGCGGCCGACGGGACGGTGCGCGGGCTGGACCTGCCGTTCACCGCCTGGGCGCCCACGCTGGCCTCCTCGGGCAGCCGGGTCCTGGCCGTCGCCGCCACACCGGTCACTCCGTGGACGGTCGTCGAGGTCGACACCGGGACCGGCGGGTGGCGGGAGGTGGCCGGCGCGCCGGCGCCGGACCCTGCGTGGGCGCCGGTTCCGGTCGCCGCCGCTGTCCCGTCGGCGGGGGGCCGCACCACCTACGCGCACGTCTACCCACCGACCTCGCCGGACCACGAGGCGGCCGGGCCCGCACCCCACGTCCTGGTCGTGCACGGCGGGCCCACCGCACACAGCGCCGCGCTCTACGAGTCGACGAGGGCGTTCTGGACGAGCCGGGGCTTCGGGGTCGTCGACGTCGACCACGGGGGCTCGACCGGCCGGGGACGCGCCTACCGGGAGCTGCTGCGCGGGCGGTGGGGCGTCGTCGACGTCGAGGACTGCGAGGCCGTCGCGGGTTGGCTGCTCGACACCGGGCAGGCGTCGGCGGTCGTGATCCGCGGCGGCAGCGCCGGCGGCTGGACGGTGCTGTCCGCGCTCACCCGCGGCGCCAGCATCTTCGCGGCGGGAGCGTCGTACTTCGGCGTCGCCGACCTCGCCGCCATGGCCGCGCACACCCACGACTTCGAGTCCCGCTACCTCGAGGGGCTCGTGCCGCCGGCGGAGTACGCCTCTCGGTCGCCGCTGGCCCACGTCGACCAGCTCGACCGGCCGCTGCTGGTGCTGCAGGGCCTCGAGGACAAGGTCGTGCCGCCGGAGCAGGCCGAGCTGCTGCTCGCCGGGCTCGCCTCGCGGGGGGTCCCGCACGCCTACCTGCCCTTCGAGGGTGAAGGCCACGGCTTCCGGCGGTCCGACTCGCAGGTCGCCGCGCTCGAGGGCGAGCTGGCGTTCTACGGACAGGTGCTGGGCTTCGCCACGCCCGGCGTCGCGCCGGTGGAGCTGCGGACGGACAGAACCCCGGGTCGCCGCGGTGGGGAGCTGCGGCCGGGCTGAGCTCAGGCCGCCTCGTCAGCCAGTGCCGCTCCCACCGGCTGGCCTGGCCGGGGGGTGGCGGGCGTGCCGCCACCCCGTCGCTGCCGGCGGTCGAGGTACTTGGCCAGCGTCGACAGCGCCAGGTTGATCGCGATGTAGACGACGGCAACCGCGACGTAGATGGGCAGCGAGTAGGAGCCGCCGAGGAACTCCACGACGTTGCGCCCGCTGCGCAGCAGCTCCAGATAGCCGATGACGAACCCGAGAGAGGTGTCCTTGAGCAGCACCACCACCTGGCTGATCAGCGCCGGGAGCATCACCCGGATGGCCTGCGGGAGCAGGACGTGGCGCATGACCTGGCCGGGGCGCAGGCCGACCGCGAGGCCGCCCTCGCGCTGCCCGCGGGGCAGCGACAGGACGCCGGCACGCACGACCTCGGCGATCACCGCGCTGTTGTAGAGCGTCAGGCCGATGACCAGCGACCAGAACAGCGACGTCTGGACACCGAGCGAGGGCCCGCCGAGGTAGAGGAACAGGATCACCAGCAGCAGCGGGAGCCCGCGGAACAGCTCGACCCACACGCGCGACGCCGTCCGGAACCAGGTGCGCTCCGACAACCGGCCCACCGCGAGCAGGACCCCGACGACGAGCGAGAACGCGATCGCGGCGGCCGCGGCCTTCAGGGTGCCGACGAGGCCGTCGAGAAGGACCTGCCGCACGTCGGGGTTGCTCAGCACCGACCAGCGGTCGGCGTCGAGCTGGCCCTTCGACGACAGCCGCAGCAGCACGAGGACGGCGAGCACCACGAGGACAGCACCGCCGACGGCGCTGCTCAGCTGGTTGCGTCGGCGGGCCCGAGGGCCCGGGACGTCGTAGAGGACGGCGGTCATCGGGCCACCGCCACCCTGGTCTCGACGGCCCCGGCGAACAGCCCGGCCGGGATCGTGAGGATCAGGTAGCAGACGGCGGTGCCGAGCAGCACCGGAATCGCCCGGCCGGTCTCGTTCGCCAGCCGGCTCCCGACCGCCGTGAGCTCAGCGACCGCGAACGCGCTGGCGATGGAGGTGTTCTTGGTGAGGGCGATGAACACGTTGATCAGAGGTGGCACGACGGTTCGGAAGGCCTGCGGCAGCACGATGTGGCGCAACGTCTGGCTGAAGGTCAGGCCGATCGAGCGCGCCGCCTCGGCCTGCCCGACGCCGACCGAGTTGATCCCCGAGCGCACCGCCTCGCAGAAGAAGGCCGCGTGGTAGACCGACAGCGCCACCACCGCGAAGGTGAAGAACGACATCCGCACGTCCAGCTGCGGCAGCACGAAGACCGCAAAGAAGAAGACGATCGTCAGCGGGGTGTTGCGCACGACTTCGACGTAGACGGTGCCGGCGCCCCGCAGCGGCGCCGCCGGCGCCACTCGCATGGCGGCGAGCAGAGTGCCGAGCAACAGTGCGAGCACCCCCGACACCAACGTCAGGGTCAGCGTGCGCAGGAACCCGCCGGCGAACACATCCACGTTGCCCAGAACGGCGTCCATCGTGCTCCCTCCTGGTCCGGGTCGTGGCGCCCGACTGCGCGGGCGCCACGACGGGGGTCACGCGTAGTCGTTGACCGGGGGCGGCGTCGGCGTCTGACCGGCGGCCTTGCCGGCCGTGTCCTCCCACGCCTTGGCCCAGCGCCCGTCCTTGTACATCTCGGTCAGCTTGGCGTTGATGAAGTGCCGCAGGTCGTCGCGGTCCTGGGCCAGGCCGATGCCGTACGGCTCCTGGGTGAACGGCTTGCCGACCAGCTCGAAGGAGTCCTTGTCCTTGTCGATCAGCCCCAGCAGGATGACGTTGTCGGTGGTGACCGCCTGGACCTGGTCGTTCTTCAGGGCCTCGGCGCACTTGGAGTAGACGTCGAACTCCACCAGCTGCGCCTGCGGGTAGTCCGTGCGGATCTTGCCGGCGGGCGTCGACCCGGCCACCGAGCAGACCTTCTTGCCCGCCAGCGCCTCCGGACCGGTGATCTTCTCCGGGTTGCCCTTCTTGACCATGATGTCCTGGCCGGCGATGTAGTAGGGACCGGCGAAGTCCACGACCTGCTTGCGCTTGTCATTGATGGTGTAGGTGGCGACGACGAGGTCGACGCGCTTCTGCTCGATGAACGGCTCGCGGTTGGCCGACACCGTCTCGACGAACTCCACCTTGTCGGCCGGGATGCCGAGCTCGCCGGCGATCAGCTTCGCGATCTCGACGTCGAAGCCCTCCGGCTTGCCCTGCAGGTTCTTCAGCCCGAACAGCGGCTGGTCGAACTTCGTGCCGACAGTGACCTTCTGCGCCTTGTTGAGGGTCTCCATCGTGGACCCCGCCGGCAGGCTCACGTCCTTCTTCACCGGAGCGGTCGCGGTGTCGTCGCCACCGCCGCACGCCGAAGCGAGCAGGGACAGGCCCAGCAGGGCCGAGGCGAGGCCGATTCGTCGTACGCCCATGAGTGGGTCCCTCCGGTTGTCGGTGCAGGTGCGGTCTGCGCTAGTGCGTGAGAATCTTGGACAGGAAGTCGCGGGCCCGCTCGCTCTGCGGATTGGTGAAGAACTGCTGGGGGGACGCGACCTCGACGATCCGGCCGTCCGCCATGAACACGACCCGCTGCGCCGCGGAGCGGGCGAAGCCCATCTCGTGGGTGACGACGACCATCGTCATGCCATCCCGGGCGAGACCGGTCATGACCTCGAGCACCTCGTTGATCATCTCAGGGTCGAGCGCCGAGGTCGGCTCGTCGAACAGCAGGACCTTGGGGTCCATCGCCAGCGCCCGGGCGATGGCCACCCGCTGCTGCTGCCCGCCGGACAGCTGGGCGGGGTGGCTGCCGGCCTTGTCGGCCAGCCCGACCCGGTCCAGCAGCTCGCGGCCACGCTTGTCGGCCGCCGCCCGCGACACGCCGCGGGCCTTGACCGGCCCGAGGGTGATGTTGTCGAGCACCGTCTTGTGAGCGAACAGGTTGAAGGACTGGAACACCATGCCCACTTCGGCACGCAGCTTCGCGAGCTGCTTGCCCTCCGCGGGCAGCGGCACCCCGTCGATCTCGATGTGCCCGGACTCGATGGTCTCCAGACGGTTGATGCAGCGGCACAGCGTCGACTTTCCGGACCCGGACGGCCCGATGACGACGACGACCTCCCCGGGCTGGACGGTCAGATCGATGTCGTGCAGCACCTGCACCTGCCCGAACGACTTGTTGACCTTGTCGAGCAACACCAGGGGACGGACCTGCGTGCCGGTCTGGGTCACCACGCGCCTCTCGCCGTCGGTGTGCGGGGCCGTGGGGTCCCACTGCGGCATTGCAGCACAGCCAGGTTCCCCACGGACCCGCTTCAGGGCACGACTCGATCACGGACCGGCAGCTCTTCCACCGGCCGGCGTCCTGGCCGCCCACCCGCGGCCGTCGGGCCAGCCCCCCGGGCCGGCGGACACCGAGAACTACAGCGCCAGCACCCCGACGAGTTCGCGGGCGGCCTGCCCGCCCTCCTGCACCGCGAGGTCGAGGGCGCCGGTGACGTCGAGGTCGTCGCACAGGGCCTGCCAGACCGCCGAGGACGCGGTGCCCCCGGTGTGCGGGCGCCCGGCGGCGGTGTACAGGTCGTCGAGGCGCCGGCCCGCTGCCTCCAGGAGCTCGGGCGCGTAGTCCCAGCCAGCGGCGTACGGCCTGTCCAGCAGCAGGGTGCGCACCACCGGCGCCGGGACCTGCGCGAGCAGGTCCCGGGCGAACACCAGGTTGCCCCGCGACTTGGCCATCTTCTCGCCCTCGTAGCCGACCAGGCCGACGTGCAGCCACGACCGGGCGAACGGCGCCACTCCCGTCGCGGCCTCGGCCTGCGCGGCCTCGTAGGCGTGGTGAGGAAAGCGCAGGTCGGCGCCTCCGGCGTGCAGGTCGAGCGCGGGCCCGTAGGTGGACAGCGCCATCGCCGTGCACTCGGCGTGCCAACCCGGACGGCCCGGCCCCCACGGGCTCGGCCAGGCCGGCTCGTCCGGGCCACTGCGCTGCCAGACGGCCTGGTCGAGCGGGTCACGCTTGGCCGGGTCGTCGATCCGGCCGCCAGCGTCGGCCAGCGCGCCGAGCGCCTGCTCGCGGGTCAGGCCGGCCCGGTCCGCCACCGGGGCCCCGTCGACATAGACGCTTCCGGCTGCGACGTAGGCCGCGCCGGCCTCGACGAGGGCGGCGGCGAGGGCGACGACCTGCGGCACGAAGGCGTGCGCCCGGGGCTCATGGGTGGGCCGCCGCACACCCAGCGCCGCCATGTCCTGCTCGAAGTGGAACTGCTGCACGGTGGCGAACCGGTCATAGTGCTCCCCGGCCCGGGCCGCCGCCGCGAACAGCACGTCGTCGACGTCGGTGACGTTGCGGCACACCTCGACCGCGACGCCGAGCCGGCGCAGCAACCGGTCGACCACGTCGACCCAGACGTAGGTCGCCGCATGGCCCAGGTGCGTGACGTCGTACGGCGTCACGCCGCAGACGTAGAGGCGGGCGCGACCGACCACCGCGAGAGGACGGCCGCCGAGGCGGAGTCGGGGTGGGATCACCGGGGTCGGCTGCGGCACACGAGCTCCTCAGGTGGGGGAATCACTCACCCACCCTGCCACTGCCGTGACTGGGCGCTCAGATGTCCGCCGGGTCGGGGGCGAGGTCGACGTCAGGCTCCGGCAGGACCTCCGGGTCGACGCCCTCCTCGGCCAGCACCGCGCGCACGACCCGAAAGGCGGTGCCGGCCGGGTATCCCTTGCGGGCAAGCAGCCCGGCGAGCCGGCGGACCCGCACGTCGAGAGCCAGGCCGCGGGTGGACGGCAGTCGCCGGGCGACGAGCTCTTTCGCGGTGCGCAGCTCCCGCTCGGGGTCGAGCGTGTCGACGGCCCCGCGCACCAGCTCCTCGTCGACGCCCTTGCGCCGCAGCTCCTGCGACAGCGCCCGGCCGGCGAGCCCGCGTCCGCGATGCCGGCTCGCCACCCACATCTCGGCGAACAGCGCGTCGTTGACCATGCCGACCTCGGCGAGGCGGCCGAGCACCTGGCCCGCCGCGTCGTCCGGCACGCCGCGTCGTGCCAGCACTGCCGCCAGCTCCGCCCGGGTGCGCGGGCCGTGCCCGAGTTGCTGCAGGCAGATCTGTCGGGCAACGTCGACCGGGTCGGCGTCGGGCTCGACGGCCCGCTGCGCACCGGCTCCCCTGGCGCCGACTGACCCGTCGGGAACACGGCCGGGGACGGCGGAGCCCGCCCGGCGGCGGCCGCCACCGGGCGCGGGCTCGCCCTCGCGCAGGGCCACGGGTTAGAGGTCCACCGGGACGGGCGCCATCAGGTCGGCCTCGGCGTCGACCTGCGCGCCGACGCCGAGCTTTTCCTTGATGCGCTTCTCGATCTCGTCGGCGAGGTCGGGGTTGTCGCGCAGGAAGGCCCGGGCGTTCTCCTTGCCCTGACCGAGCTGGTCGCCCTCGTAGGTGTACCAGGCGCCGGACTTGCGGACGATGCCGTGCTCGACACCCATGTCGATGAGCGAACCCTCCCGGCTGATGCCCTGGCCGTAGACGATGTCGAACTCCGCCTGCTTGAACGGCGGCGCCATCTTGTTCTTGACGACCTTGGCGCGCGTCCGGTTGCCGACCGCCTCGGCGCCGTCCTTGAGCGTCTCGATGCGGCGCACGTCGATGCGGATGCTGGCGTAGAACTTCAGAGCCTTGCCGCCGGTCGTGGTCTCGGGACTGTTGTGGACGATGATGCCGTCAGCCAGGTAGTTGTGACTGCCCTCGACCTCGATGTCGAACCGGTGCATCGACCGGGTCTTCGGGGTGACCGTCACGGCGAGGACGGGCGCCGGCACGGGCAGCAGCGTCGGCTCGACGAACTCGGGCGCAACGGCGAACCGACCTCGGAACCGCTCCAGCAACGTGTGCTGCATCGACGGGGGGACGTAGGGGGCGATCAGCTCGTGCAGCTTAGCCGTCTCGCCCTCGCCGAAGGTGAGGCAGGCGATCTGCCGGGCGCCCCGCGTCCCCAGCGTCGGGCGCAGGTCGAACTGGCCGGCGAGCACCTCCAGGAGCCGGCCCCGGGAGCCCTCGCTCATCGCCTGGACGCAGATCTCGCTGCGCCCGCTGCCGTCCTGCGTGCGCTCCTGCGACCCCTTCGTCCGGAGGGGAAAGGACCCGTCGTCCATGTACCAGACGGCCAGGGCGAGCGGCGTGAGGGCCTTGAGGTAGTCGTAGGACAGGTGCTTGCTCTTGTCGCCCCAGTAGACGGCCTGGCGCAGCTGCGCCAGCTCCGGCAGCGGCGTCAGGTCGACGAAGGTCGCCCCCTTGGCGTTGACCGTCCGGCACTGCTCGATGTTGCCGAGCAGTGCGGCCTTCCAGTCCAGATAGTCGACCTGGGTGGCTCCGCGGCCCATGCGGAACCGGGTGCCCAGGCTGCCGGGCAGGCGGCTCGGGGACAGTGCACCGTCACCCATCAGGCCGCCCAGGACGACCTGCCACTGCTGTGGGCTCAGGCGGTGCGACTGCGAGATCATCACCCGATCGCCGGCGACGATCTCGCCGGCCTCCTGCCAGCCGCCCGGGGTGCGCACGAGGTGGTTGTCCGTCACTGCCATCTGGGCGCGACCGTTGCCTCCCGGCTTGGCGACGGTGAACTGCAGGAACCTGTCCGTCACACCGTTGTCGAACCAGTTGACGATCCGCTTCGGGACCACCTTGCCGAGTTCGGGGTCATAGGAGAGGACCTCGACCTCCCTCTTCTGCTGGACGATCTTGCCGATCTTCTCCCGGGAGCCGTCGGCCAGGGTGATGCGCGTCCCGTAGCTCAGACAGCCGAACATCACCCCGATCTTCTCGCGCAGCTGGTTGATGAAGATGGCGGTCGTGTTGGTGCCGGAGATCGCACCGGTCATCTTGCGCAGGGCCTGGCTCATCAGCCGGGCCTGCAGGCCGACGTGGCTGTCGCCCATCTCGCCCTCGATCTCCGCGCGCGGCACGAGGGCGGCGACCGAGTCGATGACGATGACGTCGAGCGCACCGGAACGCACCAGCATGTCGGCGATCTCGAGGGCCTGCTCACCGGTGTCGGGCTGGCTCACCAGCAGCGCGTCGGTGTCGACGCCGAGGCGCTTGGCGTACTCCGGGTCGAGCGCGTGCTCGGCGTCGATGAAGGCCGCGATGCCGCCGGCGGCTTGCGCGTTGGCGACCGCGTGCAGCGCCACGGTCGTCTTGCCCGAAGACTCAGGTCCGTAGATCTCCACGACCCGGCCGCGGGGCAGACCGCCGATCCCGAGCGCGACGTCGAGGGCGATGGAGCCGGTGGGGATCACCGCGATGGGCGCCCGCACCTCGTCACCCAGGCGCATGACCGAGCCCTTGCCGAAGTTCTTGTCGATCTGCGCGAGGGCCATCTCCAGGGCCTTCGCGCGGTCCGGTCCTGCCACGGGATCCTCCGTTGTGTGTGGGCTGCGGTCCGATCGGCGGTGACGCTAGGAGCGACCTCCGACAGGAACGTCCTGCCGGCGGGCTGCTGTGGACACCCGGACAGGACGACACGGTAGACCGAACACCTGTTCGAGCAGGCGCGACACGCCGGGGCAGCTGACGCAGTCTCAGGAGGGCCGGCGCCCGCCTGCTGTCACGCGGAGCCCACCCGGTCGTGGCCCGGCCGTCAGCGCTCGGAGGCGGGGGCGGCGGTGGCATCGCAGACCGCGCGCCACACGCCCTTGACGTCGTCGCCGTCGGCGAGCGCCTGCCGCACGGTCCGACCGCCCAGCTCGGCGAGGACCTGGTCGGCGGCGTAGGACTGGGCGTAGAGCGGCCCGAACCTGTCGTCCATCCGCCGCCAGAACTCCGTCAGCCGCACCGTCTCAGCGTAGGTGCGCCGCGCCGCGGCCGACCAGGCGGCGCGGGCCGCGCTCGGGGTCGAGCCCGGCCGGCAGCAGACGGACGCCGGCGTGCAGCACGACGACACCACGCTCCCCGACGAGCACCGGATCGAGCAGCACCTCGGCGATGTCCGGCACCTCCTCGGCGAGCCGGGCGACCCGCAGCAGCACGTCCTGCAACGCGGCGACGTCGGTGCCCCGCAGCAGGGCGCCGCCCCGGATGCCGCTGACGAGGTCGGCGGCGTCGAGGTCGGTGAGCGGCAGGGTGCGGGTGAGAGGATCGGCGAGCAGGTCGGCGGCGACTCCGCCGAGCCGCAGCGACACGAGCGGCCCAACGGCCGGGTCGGTGAGCAGGCGCGCGACTGTCGACACGCCGGGCGTGGCCATCGGCTGCACGAGCACGTCGCCGCCGCCGACCAGCGCCTGTACGGTGTCCCAGGCTGCGCGCAGCTCGGCGGGACCGCTCAGGCCGAGCTGCACCGCGCCGACATCCGCCCGGTTACGCCAGCCGGTGTCGGCGCTCTTCAGCGCCACCGGCCAGCCGAGAAGGTCGGCGGCGGCGAGCGCCTCGTCGACCGTGGCGGCGGAGGCGACGGACCACAGCGGCAGGCCGACGGTCGCGAGCAGGCCGGCGGCGGCCTCCGGCGGCAGCCACGCCCCGTCGTGCGGGTGCCGGGCCGCCACGGCGCGGGCGTCGTCGCCCCGCACGTCGGGCAGCACCGGCGCCTGGCCGAGGGGGCGGGCCAACCAGGCGGCGTACGACGCGGCGCGGGCCAACGCCAGCGCCGCCGACTCCGGCGAGGCGTACGACGGGACCGAGCCGCGGTCCTGCCCGCTGCCGGCGGCCAGCTCGGGCGGCACACCGTCGGCGCCGAGGTAGCAGGCCAGCAGGGGCAGCGGGCCCTCCCCGGACGCCTCGAGCAGCGCCGCGGCCAGCCCGGGAGCGTCGGGGTGCGGGGTCACCAGGGCGAGCACCGCGTCGACCTCGCCGCTGCCCGCGACCAGCTGCAGGGCCGTGCGCAGCTGCTCCGGGTCGGCCAGCGGGCCGAGATCGACCGGGTTGGCGGTCTCGGTGGTGCCGGCGAGCGCACGCAGCGCCACCTGGACGTCCTCGGGCAGCTCCGGCACCAGCAGGCCGGCGCCGCGGCAGGCGTCCGTCGCCAGCGCCGCAAGAGCGCTGGACGTGCCGACGATCCCGACTCGCCGTCCGGCCGGCAGCGGCTGGAGCACCAGCAGCTGCGCGGTCTCGAACAGCTGCGCGAGCGTGTCGACCCGCACCACACCGGCCGAGCCGAACAGCGCGTCGACGGCGACGTCACGCGCGCCGCGGCCGCTCTTGAGCGCCACGACGGGCTTGCTGCGCCCGACGACCCGCGCGATCCGGGCGAACTTGCGCGGGTTGCCGAAACCTTGCAGGTGCATGAGGACGGCGTCGGTGCCGGCGTCGGCCAGCCAGTACTGCAGCAGGTCGTTGCCGGACACGTCGGCCCGGTCCCCGAGCGACACGAAGGTCGACAGGCCGAGGTTGCGGCGGGCCGCCTCCGCCAGGACGGTCCCGGCGAGCGCGCCGGACTGGCTGAATACTCCGACCCGGCCGGGCGGCGGCGAGCCGGTGGCAAAGGTGGCATGCAGCCGTACGGCGGGGTCGGCGTTGACCACCCCCATCGCGTTGGGCCCGATCAGGCGCATCCCGCCGTCCCGGGCGACCTGGACGACCTCGGCCAGCCGGGCGCACCCCTCCTCCCCCGCGTCGGCGAACCCACCGGAGACCACGACGAGCCCGCGCACCCGCTTCTCCGAGCACGCCCGTACGGCGTCGAGCACCTGCCCGGCCGGCACCGCGACGACGGCGAGGTCGACGTCGTCGGGGACCTCGCGGACGTCGGCCCAGGCGCGTACGGACAGCACGTGGCGCGCGGCGGGGTTGACCGGGTAGGCGGGGCCGTTGAAGCCGTGCGCCAGCAACGACCGGAACACCTCGTGACCGGCGGTGCCGGGCTCGCGGGAGGCGCCCACGACGGCGACGGCCGTCGGCGCGAGCAAACGGGCGACGCTGCGCGCCTCTGCGCGGTGCTCCCGGGCCCGGACGACCTCGAGCGAGGCCGGTGTCTCCTGGATGGGGAAGATCAGCTCGACGTAGCCGTCGGCCATCTCGCGGGAGATCTCGAACCCGGCGCTGCGGAAGACCGCCAGCATCCGGCGGTTCTGCGGCAGCACGTCGGCGACGAAGCGCTCGACGCCGCGCTCGCGGGCCGCCGCCTCCATGTGCTCCAGCAGCAGGGCGCCGAGACCGCGGCCCTGGTGGGCGTCCTCGACGACGACGGCGACCTCCGCGTCGACGGAGCCCGCGAACCGGGCGTAGCGGCAGACGCCGACGATCTCGTCGCGCAGCAGCGCGACGATCGCCGCACGCTCGTCATGGTCGACCGTGGTGAAGCGCTCGACGTCGCTCGCCGGCAGGGTGCGGACCAGGGAGAAGAAGCGGTTGTAGACCGTCTCCGGGGACAGCCTGCCGTGGAACTCCCGCAGCCGGTCGGCGTCCCCGGGCGTGATCGGCCGGACGTGGACCGTGCCGCCGTCGCTGAGCACGGCGTCGGCTTCCCAGTGGCTCGGGTAGGCGGTCGGTGCGCTCACGACGCCATCCTGCCCCCGCGCACGCCGATCCCGGCGTCCTCAGGGACGTCGAGCGGGTGTCCGGCGCCTGACCGGGGGAGCATGGCGCGGTGAGCGCCCTTGACCGCTTCTCCGCCGCGACCCGCATGTGGTTCACGGCGGCCTTCGCCGCCCCGACCGCCGCCCAGGAGGGCGCCTGGGACGCGATCAGCAGCGGGCGCAACACCCTGGTGGTCGCCCCCACCGGCTCGGGCAAGACGCTGTCGGCGTTCCTGTGGTCGCTGGACCGGCTGGCCTCCGCCCCGCCGCCCGAGCAGGCCCGGCACCGGTGCCGGGTGCTCTACGTGAGCCCGCTCAAGGCGCTCGCGGTCGACGTGGAGCGCAACCTGCGCAGCCCGCTGACCGGCATTCGGCAGGCCGCGCAGCGGCTGGAGCTGCCGGTGCCGGACCTCCGGGTCGGCATCCGGTCCGGCGACACCCCGGCCGACGAGCGCCGCGCCTTCAACAAGATCCCGCCGGACATCTTCATCACCACGCCCGAGTCGCTGTTCCTTGTCCTGACCAGCGCCGCCCGCGAGTCGCTGCGCGGCGTCGAGACGGTGATCGTCGACGAGGTGCACGCGGTGAGCGGCAGCAAACGCGGCGCGCACCTCGCCCTGTCGCTGGAGCGCCTCGACGAGCTGCTCGACAAGCCCGCTCAGCGGATCGGCCTGTCGGCGACCGTGCGCCCGGTCGCGGAGGTGGCCCGCTTCCTCGGCGGCAGCCGCGACGTCGTCGTGGTCCAGCCGCCGAGCAGCAAGACGATCGAGGTCGAGGTCGTCGTCCCCGTCGAGGACATGAGCGGGCTCGGCGAGTCGGCAGGCCCGGTGCGCGGCGCCAGCGCGGCGGGCGCCGAGCCGCGGGCGAGCATCTGGCCGGCTGTCGAGGAGCGCATCGTCGACCTCGTCGAGCAGCACCACTCGACGATCGTGTTCGCCAACAGCCGCCGGCTGGCCGAGCGGCTCACCTCCCGGCTCAACGAGATCGCGACCGCACGGGCGTACGGGGACGGGCCGCAGGACCGCGACGGGAGCCAGCTCGACGCCGAGGCCCACGACACCGAACCCCTCGACCTCGGACCCGACCTGGGTCGGCCCGAGGGGTCGTCGGGCGTCAAGCCCGGGGGCGCGTCGTTCCGGCGCGGGCCCGCGCAGCACCCGGGGCAGGGCGGGGTCGGCAGGCCGGCGCCGTGGGGCAACGGTAAGCCGGCCGACGGGGCCGGAGTCATCGAGATCGCCCGGGCCCACCACGGGTCGGTCTCGCGCGAGCAGCGCTCGCTCATCGAGGAGGCGCTCAAGTCCGGCCGGCTGCCCGCCGTCGTGGCGACCAGCAGCCTGGAGCTCGGCATCGACATGGGCGCGGTCGACCTCGTCATCCAGGTCGAGTCGCCGCCGAGCGTGGCGTCCGGCCTGCAGCGGGTGGGCCGCGCCGGCCACCAGGTCGGCGCGGTCAGTCGCGGGGTGGTGCTGCCGAAGTACCGCGGCGACCTCGTGCAGTGCGCGGTCGTCGCCGAGCGGATGGTGCAGGGCGGGATCGAGTCGACCGTCTACCCGCGCAACCCGCTGGACGTGCTGGCCCAGCAGGTCGTCGCGATGTGCGCGATGGAGCCGTGGCAGGTCGACGACCTGGCGGCGCTCGTCCGCCGGTCCGCGCCGTTCGCCGGGCTGCCGCAGACGGCGCTGGAGGCGGTGCTCGACATGCTGTCCGGTCGCTACCCCAGCGACGACTTCGCCGAGCTGCGCCCGCGCATCACCTGGGACCGGGTTACCGGGGTGCTCACCGGGCGCCCGGGTGCGCAGCGGCTCGCCGTGACCAGCGGCGGGACCATCCCCAATCGCGGCATGTTCGGGGTGTTCCTCGTGGGCGAGAAGCAGAGTCGGGTCGGCGAGCTCGACGAGGAGATGGTCTACGAGTCGCGGGTCGGCGACGTGTTCCTGCTGGGCTCCTCCGCCTGGCGGATCGAGGACATCACCCACGACCGGGTGCTCGTCACGCCCGCGCCCGGGCAGCCGGGCCGGATGCCGTACTGGCACGGCGACGCCCCCGGCCGCCCGGTCGAGCTGGGCCGGGCGCTGGGGGCGTTCCTGCGCGAGGTGGTGGCGCTGGAGCCGGCGGCCGCGACCCTCCGGCTGCGCGAGGCGGGGCTCGACGCGTACGCCGCCGACAACCTGCTCGCCTACCTCGCCGAGCAGCGCGAGGCGACCGGGCACCTGCCCGACGACCGGACGATCCTCGTCGAGCGGTTCCGCGACGAGCTCGGCGACTGGCGCCTCGCGGTCCACTCGCCGTTCGGCGCGCAGGTCAACCAGCCGTGGGCGCTGGCGCTGGCCGCGCGGCTGCGCGAGACGTACGGCGTCGACGTCCAGTCGATGCACTCCGACGACGGCATCGTCGTGCGGCTGCCGGAGACCGAGGAGGCGCCGGACGGGTCGGTCGCGGTGTTCGCCCCCGACGAGGTGGAGCCGGCGGTGCGGGCCGAGGTCGGCGGCTCCGCGCTGTTCGCCAGCCGCTTCCGGGAGTGCGCGGCCCGCGCGCTGCTGCTGCCCCGGCGCAACCCGACCCGCCGCACCCCGCTGTGGCAGCAGCGCCAGCGCAGCGCGCAGCTGCTCAGCGTCGCCGCGCAGTACGGCAGCTTCCCGATCGTGCTGGAGACGATGCGGGAGGTGCTGCAGGACGTCTTCGACGTGCCCGGCCTCGTGCAGCTGATGAAGGACGTGGAGGCCCGCACGGTCCGGCTCGTCGAGGTGGAGACGCAGCAGCCGTCGCCGTTCGCCCGGTCGCTGCTGTTCGGCTACATCGGCGCCTTCATGTACGAGGGCGACGCACCGCTCGCCGAGCGCCGGGCGAATGCGCTGTCGCTCGACAGCGCGCTGCTCGCCGAGCTGCTCGGGCAGGCCGAGCTGCGTGAGCTGCTCTCGCCCGACGCGCTCGCCGAGGTCGAGGCCGAGGTGCAGCTGCTCACCGACGAGCGCAGGGCGAAGGACGTCGAGACGACCGCCGACCTGCTGCGCCGCCTCGGCGACCTGAGCACCGCGGAGGCGGTCGAGCGCGGCGCGACCCCCCGGTGGCTGGCCGAGCTCGAGCAGACCCGACGGGCGATCCGGGTGCGGGTCGCCGGCGAGGAGCGCTGGTCGGCGGTCGAGGACGCCGGCCGGCTGCAGGACGCCCTCGGCACGGCGCTGCCGGTCGGCATCGCCGAGGCCTTCACCGAGCCGGTCCGCGACCCGCTCGCCGACCTGGTCTCCCGCTTCGCCCGCACGCACGGGCCGTTCGCGGCAAGGGACGTGGCCCGCCGGTTCGGGCTCGGCGTCGCGGTCGTCGACGCGGCCCTGGCCCGGCTGGCGGCGGCCGGCCGGGTCGTCCACGGGGAGTTCCGGCCCGGGGGCAGCGGTCTGGAGTGGTGCGACGCCGAGGTGCTGCGGATGCTGCGCCGCCGGTCGCTCGCCAAGCTGCGCAGGGAGGTCGAGCCGGTCCCGGCGGAGGCGCTCGCCCGGTTCCTGCCGCAGTGGCAGGGCCTGCACGTCGGCGCGGGGCCCGGGATGGGCCGCGGGGTCGATGGGCTGCTGCGGGCGGTCGAGCAGCTGCAGGGCGTCGCGGTGCCGGCCAGCGCCCTGGAGTCGCTCGTGCTGCCGTCCCGGGTCGCCGGCTACCGCCCCGCCCTGCTCGACGAGCTCACCGCCGCCGGCGAGGTGCTGTGGGCCGGTCAGGGGTCGCTGCCCGGAAACGACGGCTGGGTGTCGCTGCAGACCGCGGACGCCGCCGAGCTCGTGCTCCCTGCCGCCGGGGAGCTGTCGTCGACGCCGCTGCACGAGGCCGTGCTCGGGGCGCTCGACGGCGGCCAGGCGCTGTTCTTCCGGGCGCTGTCCGACCGGTTCGGCGGCCCCGACGACCCGGCCCTGGTCGCGGCGCTCTGGGACCTCGTCTGGGCCGGCCGGCTCACCAACGACACGCTCGGGCCGCTGCGGGCCCTGCTGGCCGGGGGACGCACCACGCACGGGACGGCGAGGGCGCCGGCCCGCCCGCGCAGCCGCTACGGGCGGCCGGTGCTGCCCCAGCGCAGCGGACCGCCGACCGCCGCCGGTCGCTGGTCGCGGCTGCCCGAGCGCGACCCGGACCCGACCCGCCGCACGCATGCCCTCGCCGAGGCGCTGCTCGACCGGCACGGCGTGGTGACCCGCGGCGCGGTGGTGGCCGAGCGTGCCCCTGGCGGGTTCAGCGCCGTCTACCAGGTGCTCAAGGCGTTCGAGGAGGCCGGGCGGGTGCGCCGCGGCTACTTCGTCGAGGGCCTGGGCGCCGCGCAGTTCGCCGTCCCCGGCGCCGTCGACCGGATGCGCGCCCTCGCCGCCGTCCGCCCCGTCGAGGAGGAGCTGCCCTGGCAGACGCCGGTGCCCGGCGGCTGGGGCAGCTCGCCGTACGCCCACGCCCAGCGCAAGCGGCGAGACGACGCCCGCGCCCTGGTGCTCGCCGCGACCGACCCCGCCAACCCGTACGGCGCCGCCCTCCCCTGGCCGGCGCAGGACTCCGGGCACCGCCCGGGACGCAAGGCCGGCGCGCTGGTGGTGCTCGTCGACGGCCGGGTCGTGCTCTACGTCGAGCGGGGCGGCAAGACGCTGCTGAGCTTCACCGACGACACCTCCTGCGTCGGGCCGGCGGCCGACGCGCTCGCCCTTGCGGTGCGCGACGGGGCGCTGGGCAAGCTGACGGTCGAGAAGGCCGACGGCGAGCCGGCGCTGACCTCGCCGCTCGGGCTCGCGCTCGAGCAGGCCGGCTTCCGGCCCACCCCTCGGGGGCTGCGGCTGCGGGCCTGAGCCGCCGCCGTCAGCGACGGGGCCGGCGCCCGGTCAGGCCCAGGAGGCGCTCCTCCAGCGGCGCGTCGTCGGCGACCTCCACCTTGGGCCCGAACACGCCCATCGTTCGCCACTGCTCGGCGTGCGGCTCGAGCTCGTCCCACATCGCCCGGACGAGCTCCGGGTCAAGCTGGTCGTCCACGCCGAGCACCCGGGCGAGGTCGACGGCGCGCAGTCCGCGGAAGGAGATGACGTGCCAGATGCCGTCGCGGGCCGGATAGTCGCCGTAGGTCCAGTGCAGCACCCGGTCGAGGTCGGTGAGGCCCTCCGCGGCCGCGACGCCCCGGTCGACCAGCGCCTGGAAGCTGGCCTTCGGGTCCTCGCCCAGCAGGTCGCCGTCGTAGGTGTCCTTGCCCACCTCCTCCATCGTGCGGCCGGCGAACATGTCGGGGATCCAGGCCTCGTCGTAGGCGTGGTAGGCCAGGATCTGCCGCAGCGTGACGGGGATCTCCGGATCGTGCCGGGCGAAGTCGTCCGGCATCGGCATGTCCCACTGGTCGTCGCGGACCTGCTGCACGACGGCGTTGAGGGCCCGGTCGGCGAGGACGAACGCGTGCGTGGGTGTCATAGGTGCTCCTACTCCTGAAGGTACTCCTGAAGGTGCTCCCGAAGGTGCTCCCGAAGGTGCTCCCGAAGGTGCTCCCGAAGGTGCTCCCGAAGGTGCTCCCGAAGGTGGCTGCGAGGACCAGCCGAAGGTATCGCCGGCCTCCGACAGTTCGGCCCGGTCGCGGGCAGGGGACGATCAGCAGGTGGCCGAAGGCGACAGCGTGTGGAGGGCGGCCCGCCGGATGGCCGCCGCCCTCGTCGGGCGGACCGTGACCGGCAGCGACTTTCGGGTGCCGCAGCACGCCACCGCCGACCTGTCGGGCCGCGAGGTGCTCGCCTTCGACTCCTACGGCAAGCACCTGCTCACCCGCTTCAGCGGCGACCTGACGCTGCACACCCACCTCGAGATGGACGGCGCCTGGCAGCTCGTCGGGGCGGGCAAGCGGCTGCCGTCCTCGTTCGACGACGAGGTGCGGCTGGTGCTGGCGACCGCCGGGCCGACGGCGTACGCGCTGCGCATGCCGGTGCTCGAGCTCCTCGAGACGGCTCGCGAATCCGAGGTCATCGGGCACCTCGGCCCCGACCTGCTCGGGCCGTCGTGGGACGAGGCGGAGGCGGTGCGCCGGCTCGCCGCCGAGCCCGACCGCCCGATCGTGGCGGCGGCGCTCGACCAGCGCAACCTCGCCGGCATCGGCAACCTCTGGGCCGTCGAGACCTGCTACCTGCGGGGCGTGTCGCCCTGGACGCCGGTCTCAGCCGTCGACCTGGCGGCCTTCGTCCGCCTCGCCCGCCGGATGATGCGGCACAGCCTCGAGCACCCCGGCCAGGTGACGACCGGTGACACCCGCCGCGGGCAGACGCACTGGGTGTACGGCCGGGCCGACCGCCCGTGCCGGCGGTGCGGCACGCCGGTCGCCTTTCGGGACGCCACCGGGGCGGCGTACGCCCGGGAGACCTGGTGGTGCCCGACGTGCCAGCCGGGACCCTTCCCGTCCCTGTCCGAGCGCCCGAGCCGGGCCGGGCTGCGCCGGGGGGTCAACGCGGAGAGCTTCGGCTCGGGCACCCGGTGGCAGCGCGGCGCACCCGGGACGACCCGCGGTCGGGCAGGATGAGCGGCATGCAGCCCGCGGTCGGTCAGGTGGTGACGGTGTTCCGGTCGCGGCTGCGGCCGGCGGCCCTGGAGGAGTACGCCGGCGACGCCGCGGCGATCGCCGAGCTCGCGCGGAGCATGCCGGGCTACGTTGAGCACAAGATCTTCACCGCGGAGGACGGCGAGCGGGTGACACTGGTGACCTTCGCCGACGAGGCCTGCCATCGCGGCTGGCGCGACCACCCGGAGCATCGGGCGGCGCAGCGGCGCGGCATCGACCGGTACTACCAGACGTACTCCATCCAGGTCGGCACCACCTCGTACGCCAGCGCCTTTCCCTCCTCGCGTGCCTGAGGGCGACACCGTCTGGCTGTCGGCGCGGCGGATGCACGGGGCGCTCGCGGGCCGGGTGCTGTGCCGGTCGGACTTCCGGGTGCCGCAGCACGCCGAGGTCGACCTGTCGGGCCGACGGGTGCTCGAGGTCGCGGCGCGCGGCAAGCACCTGCTGACCCGGGTCGAGGGCGGTCTGACCCTGCACACGCACTTCCGGATGGACGGCAGCTGGCATCTGTACCGGCCGGGCGACCGGTGGACCGGGGGTCCCGACCGGCAGGTGCGGGTGGTCCTGGAGAACCCCGAGTGGCTGGCCGTCGGCTACCGGCTGCCGGTCGTCGAGCTGCTGCCCACCGCCGAGGAGGACCGCGCCGTCGGGCACCTCGGACCGGACCTGCTCGACGACGACGTGGACCTCGCCGAGGCCGAGCGGCGGCTGTCGGCCGACCCCGGGCGGGAGGTCGGCCTGGCGCTGCTCGACCAGCGCAACCTCGCCGGGCTGGGCAACCTCTACCGGTGCGAGGTGCTGTTCCTGCGCGGGCTCACCCCGTGGGCGCGAGTCGACGAGGTCGCCGACCTGCCCGGGCTGGTCCGTACCGCCCGCCGCCTGATCCGGGCCAACCGCGGGCACTGGGAGCAGACCACGACCGGGTCGCTGCGCCGGGGCGAGGACCACTGGGTGTTCGAACGGACCGGCCGCCCGTGCCGCCGGTGCGGCACCCGGGTCGCGTCCGCGGAGCAGGGCGAGGCGCCGTACGCCCGGCTCACCTACTGGTGCCCGCACTGCCAACCGGGCCGGTCGGGGACGCCGCTGCCGGCGGCGGCCAGGGCGCCGAGGCCGCTGGGCCGGACCCGGTACACCCCGTAGGACCCCGTAGGTGCCCCCGTTCGTGTCGGGCGATGGGCTCACGGACCGGGCCGCGTTCCGCGCGACTCCATCACGGGGTAGGGGAATGACCAGGGCTCCAGAACCAGCAGGGACAACCACGATCGGCATCCGGAGGCAGCTGTGATCAGAAACGTCGTCCTCGGCCGACTCAAGGCCGGCGTGGACCTGGCCGACGTCGAGCCGGCGCTCGAAGCCATCGTGGCGCTGCGCCCCGACGGGCTGGTCGATTGCCGGGTTGGCGTCGACCTGCGGCTGCGCGCGGAGTCCTGGGACTTCGCGATCACGTCCGACTTCGAGAACGAGCAGGCCTACCGCGCCTACGACCAGGAGGCCGAGCACAATCGCATCCGCCGGGAGCTGTTCGGTCCGCTCTGCGAACAGATCGTCCGGGTGCAGTTCGAGGTGTGAGCCACCAGCCCGCGTCGGCGCGGGGCTTGATCCGCCCCACCGGCCGGTTGGGGCGCGGCCGGGCGGCGCGACGCGACTGGACGGGTCGCCGGGGTGAGAGCAGCCCGCCGCAGGGGCACCGTACGCGGATGGACGATGGCTTCGCGCTCGAGCGGTTCGTGGCCGCCCAGGACGCCGGGGGCGCCTACGTTGGCGCGGTGCGCGAGCTCCGGGCGGGCCGCAAGCACGGCCACTGGATGTGGTTCGTCTTCCCGCAGATCGCCGGCCTGGGCCGCAGTGCGACGACGCGGCACTTCGCCGTCTCCGGCCTGCCCGAGGCCGCCGCCTACCTGGCGCACCCCGTGCTGGGCCCCCGGCTGATCGAGTGCTCGGGCGTCCTCGCTGCACTCCCCGGGACCGACGCCGTGGCGGTCTTCGGCCCGGTGGATGCCCAGAAGCTGCAGTCGTCGATGACGTTGTTCGCACGGGCGGCCCCGCACGAGCCCGCTTTCAGCGACGTCCTCGACCGGTACTTCGCCGGCCGGGCCGACGAGGGCACTCTCAGCCGGCTGTGAGCGGTGGGGAGCCGGCCGTCGCGCGAAGCTCGCCGGGGCGCGGTTGCCGCGGTCTACGCGAACCGCGTCGGATCTCCCGCGCCCACCCGTACGACCTCCGGGTAGCCCTCGGACCAGTCCACGACCGTGGTCGGCTCGGTGCCGCAGTCGCCAGCGTCGAGCACGGCGTCGACGACGTGGTCCAACCCCTCCTTGATCTGCCACCCGTCCGTCATGGGCTCCTCGTCGCCAGGCATCAGCAGGCTGCTGGAGACCAGCGGCTTCCCGAGCGCGCGCAGCAGCGTCTGCACGACCGGATGGTCCGGGATGCGGACGCCGACCGTCCGCTTCTTCGGGTGCGCCAGTCGCCTCGGCACCTCCTTGGTCGCCTCGAGGATGAAGGTGTAGGGGCCGGGCGTCGCTGCTTTGATGCTGCGGAAGGCCGCGTTGTCCAGGTGCACGAACTGACCGAGCTGCCCGAACTCCGCGCACACCAGCGTGAAGTGGTGCCGGTCGTCCAGCGACCGGATGCGGCGGATGCGCTCGCCGCCGGTCGCGCTGTCGAGCTGGCAGCCGAGCGCGTAGCAGGAGTCGGTGGGGTAGGCGATGAGGGCGTCGTCCCGGAGCAGGGCGACGGCCTGCGCGATGATCCTCGGTTGCGGGTCGCGCGGATGGACATCGAAGTACCGGGCCATGGCCCCGAGCGTACGAGCGCCGGGAGCGACCGCTCGGCAACGACTGTGCGCGGGTGAACGACGACCGGAGCAGCCGCACATCGACCGGCTCGCCGGCCGCGTACACAGGCGTTTCGGCGCGCAGTGGCGCGGGGGTGGCACCGCCGGTCAGGAGACCGACGCGGGGCCCCACCCGCTGTGGGGCCCAGGTGGCCAGGTCCGGTGGCGCGAGTTCGGCTACCCGGTTCAGGTAGCGCCGCAAGCCTTGGCCGTCGAGCAGGTCATGCCACTGCCCGCTGCGTCCGCGGTGGAAGAACTCGCGGTTGCTGTGCCACAGGCCGGCGTCCGCGTCGCGGGCCAGGTCGTTCGCGCGCCGCTTCATGCTCTCGAAGGTTGCGGCGGCGGCGAACTGCGCGAGACGGTCGTCGGTGACGTCGATCGCCAGCACCCCCGAGGCGCCGGAGTTGCCCGGGCAGGTCGGCCAGCAGGTCGCTGTAGTGGAACAAGGCGATGTTGCTCTCCGCACGCCGGTCCCAGAACGTCTGCAGGTGGTGCAGCAGCGACGACAGGCTCGGGCCCATGAAGGGGCCAGGCTCGCGGTAGGCCCACTGCCAGAAGCGTTCGGCCGGGTCTGCCGACAGCTCGCGGCGCGGCCCCAGCTCCTGGAGGTCGGCAAGCCCGACCGCGGCGGCCCGCATGGCCATGAAAGCGTCGATGTCCATGTTCGCAGCGTCATGCTGGGATTCGTCCTTGCCGGCGGTGACCGTTTCCCACAGCTGATCCCGCAGCGGGCAGCGTTGCCCGCACGGCAACAGCCGGTGGCCGCATGAGGACGTACGACCCACCGGGCGGCCCCGCCTTACCGCGGGCCTGCAGCTCAGGAGGCGACTCCCGCGGGCACGCACGTGATGATCAGCTGTGGGAGTGCCCGCCCTTCGAGGGGTCCCTTGTCTCACACATCTCCTCGGCGCCGGCCACCTGCGCGGGACGTTGTCGCCGGTCCACCACTGCAGGCGGGCGTACGGCGGCTGTGGCGAGCCCCGCCGCCCGCGCTGCAGGTCAACGGCTCCTCCGCCTACCGCGGCAGCGGGTGCGGCGGACGAGGGACCGCGCTCGGTCACGAGCGAACGGGGGTTGGCAGGACGGAGCGGGCAGTGCGGGGAATCGTCCGCCGCACTGCCCGCCGTGGTGCCCGACCCCGGCCAGGACGTTCGCGGTCTGCACGGTGCTGGTGGTCTCGCCGGTCGCGGTCGTGCCGGTGACCGTGCCCTGCGCGGTGTTGCGGGAACGCACCGGTGGTCAGGGCCCCGGCCAGGTCGATCCCGGCGCCGGTGTTGGCGCGCAGCGCGCCGCGGGTGCCCAGGCAGGGCATGACGACCCGGAAGCTGCGGCCGGACACGGCCAGGGTGCCGGTGCTGGCGCTGGTGCCGTAGGCCCGGCCGCCCAGGACCCCGGCGCGGACAGCCCCGTTCTGCGCGTGGCCGCCGGTGACGGTGCTGTTGACCGCGATCCCGAGTGTGTTGGGGTGGTGACCACCAGGTGCAGGGCGTTGACGGTCAACGAGGCCGCCTCGGCGCCGACCCGCCGGGTCTGAACGCGCGACCGGCCGCGGACGCCCTGGGCGACGGCGAGCGCCCTCGACCGCCCCGCACGGACAGCCAGAACACCAGCGGTTCCACCCGGGGCGAAACGCGGAACCTGGCGCCGCACACCACGCCAGCCGCTCCGGTCAGTGGACGTCACCGATCGGAGTGATCCACGCGAGGTACACGAGCCGCCCGCTCGGCGTCGCCTCGCTGTCGATGCGGAACTGGCAGTCGATCTCGGTGCCATCGGCGCGCAGCACCGGCAGTCGCAGGTCCACCCCGAGGGCGCGTGCGGCACCGGTACTGAGATGGCGGGTGAAACCCGCGACGTGCGCCTCCCGGAAGCGCGGCGGCACGATGGCCACCACCCGTCGGCCCACGAGGTCCGCTGAGGACCAGCCCAACACCTGGGCCAGCGGGGGGCTGACGGCAACGACCCAGTTCCTGTCGTCGACAGCGATCGCCCCGACCTTCGCCTGCCGGATCGTGCTGTCGTCCCAGCCGGACGGCAGGTCGGTCCGGTCGACCTCGTCGGTGAACCGCTCCTGATCCGCACCCGGCCACGCGGCCGGCGGCGAGCCGCCGAGCTGCGCGATGACCTGCTCGCAGGCCCAGTCCCGCACCGCGGTGATCTCCGGCAGGCCGGGGTGGACGAGGAGTCGGCCCGCGGCCGCCAGACGCTCCCCCTCGTCGAGCGCGTCCTGCAGCTGTGCGAACGAGCCGGCCTGCCCCGGACGTACGGCCATCCACAGATCCGGCAGAGCCGGTACGGGTGGCAGAGCCCCCGGGTGGGACTGCGGCAGCGGCACGCTGGCCGTGCCACTGGCGCGGGCCCGCTCGACCGCCAGGTCCACAGCGGCGCTGATCGTGAACCTCGCGTCATCCGCCGCAGCCAGGTCGGCCGTCAACCCGAGATCGGGGGAGGCCCCCGGCGCGGCGCGCAGCAGTGCCAGCTCGCGCAGCACGGCGTCCTGATGCTCCCGGGCAGCCAGCCACAGCGTCGCCGGCAGGTCCTTGAGGACGACGGTCACGACGTCGGGCTCCTCCGCCGGATGCCCCTCAGCGGACCGGAAGGCCCCGGCGTCGTCCCACTCGGCGAGCAGTTCCTCGGCGGACCGGTCCTCCACCGCACCGGACCCGTCGACGCAGAACCACACGACTTTGCCGTCGGCTCCGAGACTGTCGACGCCGTGCCCGTCAGTGACGGCCGCGACGAGCTCGAGGCCACGGCCGGTCGTGGCGTGGTCCTCGTACGCCCGGGCCGAAGGCAGCACCGGGTTGAAGTCCCGCACCTCCACGCGGAGGTGCTCGGCGGACACCTCCACCTTGAGCTCGATGTTGCTGTGCGCGTGCAGCAGCGCGTTCGTCACCAGCTCGCTGACCGCGAGCGACGCCGTCTCGGTCCACTCGTCCCGACCAGCATCACGAAGCGTCGTCCGCAGGAAGCTGCGCGCTCGGCCGGCGCTCCTCGGCTCCCCCGGCAGGCTCAGCACCCGCTGCAACCGGAGGTCGGCGTCGCCGCCGTCGCCTCGGCCGGTGACACGGGAGGGACAGCCACCCGGGCCTCGAGCTGGAGGTGCCGACTCGGGATCATCGCGGCACGGCAACTCCACCGCGGCGCCGTGCGCCCGCAGGCCGGCGGCGCCCACAGCGGGACCGGGCTGCCCCGCACTCCCGGAGACGACGGCGCTGCGGGGAGCCGGGTGAGTACGTCGCACGAGGGTCTCCACTCCACCCAGGTCGTCGGTCTTCGGCGGCGAGGCGTCCCCACGAAGTGTCAACTCCGGCTGCCGACCCCGCATGGGACCATTCGACGTCCGAAGAACTACTCCCATGGGGAGCATCGTGTCAAGAGCAAAGCTCACCACGACGTCGTACGCCCTCCTCGGCCTGCTCGCGGTCAAGCCGTGGAGCTCCTACGAGCTCGCTCAGCAGATGCAGCGCAGCCTGCGCCGGTTCTGGCCCCGGGCGGAGAGCAAGCTCTACGAGGAGCCCAAGAAGCTCGGCGCCTGCGGGCTGGTGACCGGCGCCGAGGAACAGGTGGGCCAGCGCCGGCGTACCCGCTACACGATCACCCCGAGGGGGCGCCAAGAGCTGTCGCAATGGCTGGCCGAGCCCGCGGAGGGGCCGGTCCTCGAGTTCGAGGGCATGCTCAAGGTGTTCTTCGCCGAGCACGGCACCAAGCACGACCTGCTCGCCACGGTGGCCGGCATCCGCACCTGGGCCGAGCAGCGCGCGGCCGACGACGCCCGGATCGCCCGGGGCTATCTCGACGGCGCGGGCCCGTTTCCCGAGCGGACCGCCCAGCTGGTCCTTGTCGGTCGGTACTCCGCCGACTTCGCGGACATGACCCGGCGTTGGGCACACTGGGCAGCCCAGGTCGTCGAGGGCTGGCCCGAGGAGGTGGCACACGCCAGGCCGGCCTGGGAGGCCCTGGAGGAGATCGCCTCGCGGTGACCGGGCGACCCGGGACGGTGCAGCCCGCCTCTCCGCCGTCGCAGGCCCGACGCCGAGCGCGGACGCGCCCGGGCGGTGGAACGTGTGGCGGGCGGGCGCTCGCTCAGGCCATCGCTTCGTGCTTGCTGCCGGTGATGGTGAAGCCCTCGTAGCCGTTCTCGACGACCTCGTCGCACCGTTGGCGGTAGGGCCCGACGAAGTCGAGGTTGGGCATGAACACCCGCGGTTTGCCGGGGATGTTGGCACCCATGTACCAGGTGTCGGCCTTGGTGAACAGCGTGGTCTCGGCCAGCTCCTGGTTGTGGACCACCCAGGCGTCCTCGGCCGCCCGGGTCGGCTCGATGGTCTGGGCGCCACGCTCGCGCAGGTCGCCGATGACGCGCGAGATGAACTCCACGTGCTGCTCGATCGACACGGGCATGTTCGACAGGACAGAGGGGCTCTGCGGCCCGGTGATGATGAACAGGTTGGGGAACCCGGCGCTGCTCAGCCCCAGGTAGGTGCGCGGCCCCTCGGCCCACTTCTCCCGCAGCAGCTCGCCGCCCCGCCCGCGAATGTCGATCTTGTTGAGCGGACCGGTCATGGCGTCGAAGCCGGTGGCGTAGACGAGGGCGTCGCACTCGTACTCCGCGCCGTCCGCCAGCTTCACGCCCGCCGGAGTGATCTCGGCGACCGGGTTGGACTTCACGTCGACCAGGCGGACGTGGGGGAGGTTGAACGTCTCGAAGTAGCCGGAGTCGAGCGGGACGCGCTTGACACCGAACGCGTAGCCCTTCGGGGTCAGCAGCTCGGCGGTCGCCGGGTCCTGGACGGCCTCACGGATCCGCTCGTGCAGGAACTCCCGGACCTTCGCGTTGGCCTCGTCCTGGAAGAAGATGTCGACGTAGCTGCCGAGCCAGATCCCGAACCCGCCCTCGTCCCACCGGGCTTGCAGCTCGCGTCGGCGCTCCTCGTCGGACGACTCCAGGGCGCCCTTCTCGAGTGCGGTGAGCTCGAAGCCGAAGGAGGAGCCGCGAACCCGCTGCCAGATCCCGGAGTAGTCCTGCTTCCGGGACTGCTTCACGTCGGGATCGACCGGGCCGTTGCGCGCCGGGAGGATGTAGTTGGCGGTGCGCTGGAACACCGTGAGGTCACTGGCCTGCTTGGCGATCAGCGGGATCGCCTGCACGGCGCTCGCGCCGGTGCCGATCACGCCGACCCGCTTGCCGCTGAAGTCAACACCCTCGTGCGGCCAGTGACCGGTGTGGTGGGTCTCCCCCCGGAAGGAGTCGATGCCCGCGAACTTCGGGGTGTTCGACACCGACAGGGCCCCGACGCCCGCGATGAGGTATCGCGCCGTGACCGTCTCGCCCGTCTCCGTCGTCACCGTCCACGCGTCGGTGACCTCGTCGAAGCTCGCACCCGTCACCCGGGTGTTGAACTGGATGTCGCGGTTGAGGTCGAATCGCTCGGCGACGTGCTCGAGGTAAGCGCGGATCTCGTGCTGCTCCGGGTAGCGCTCGCTCCACTCCCAGTCCTGCCACAGCTGCTCGTCGAAGGAGTAGCAGTAGATGTAGCTGTCGGAGTCGCTCCGCGCGCCGGGGTAGCGGTTCCAGTACCAGGTGCCGCCGACCCCGCCACCGGTCTCGAACACCCGGGCCGTGAGCCCCATCTGGTTGCGCAGGCGGTGCAGCATGTACAGGCCCGAGAATCCGGCCCCGATCACCACCGCGTCGACGTCGGTGGTCGGCCCCGCGGTCGTGTCCGGGACGTCCTGGGTCACTGTCATGCCGAACTCCTGACGCCCTGTGCAAGCTCCACGCCGCCGTGACGGGGGTCACATGGGCCTCGCCGAGTGTGCTCGGCAGCGACCTGCCGGTCAACGGCTCACCGCCGCCCGCGGCCCTGCCGTCCGTGCCTCGCTGACCCTTCCGCGACACCGAGGACAAGATCACGGTGTGCCGGACGGGGGGTCCGGGTGAAGTACCGGACGGGCGGGGCTGAGGATGGGTGGCCTGCGGACCGTTCGGCCCGGAGGGAAGGGCGAGCTGGTGGATGCGGCGGAGCGGTACGCCAAGCGCACGGTCGAGGTCGACGGCGTGCCGATGGCGTACGTGGAGACGGGCCAAGGGCGGCCGGTGGTGCTGC